>Ga0073934_10000072_pt1 | contig 285504 bp, 280 predicted proteins | sample LarsenN4metaG_FD_76834 | JGI IMG/M metagenome (GOLD analysis project Ga0073934, IMG submission 76834) | Hot spring sediment bacterial and archeal communities from British Columbia, Canada, to study Microbial Dark Matter (Phase II) - Larsen... ...
GGGTCTCCTCATACGACGGTTCTCCTTTCATTCGCAGTGAAATTGCCCAGAAACCTATCACGTTCTGGGTGGAGAACCGTCGTTGCCAGAACTCAAATTTCAACAATTTTCCGGACATCCTCTCTGCAAAGCGTACATTGGCCCAGGAGGAAAAGCGCTCGTCCAAGGGACGCGGCCATTGCGGCCTGTCAGCCGCAGCGGCCAACCAGTCGGCCCGCTTGTCGAAGCTGTCATAGTCGATGCCCATCTCCTCGCGCAACCGCCTTGCCGTTCCGCATTCATGGCCTTCGCGAGTGCGCATGAGAATCAGCGACTTTTCTGCAGGATCATGCAACCAAGCGGCGAGCTTGAGTTTCCAGTCGGTCATGCCGAAATCCTTGTGGCTTCGCGGTCAAGTACGGCGTGGACGCTTTCCCACGTCTGGCGAGCACGATTGTCAATGTTGTGTTGAGGGGGAACCAAGTCCGCAGGCAAACGGCAGGGCAGATGCACAATGACGCCAACCCATTTATTGCCTGATCGCCTTACTTTGAAAAGTATCTGGTTTGCCAACCGTCCCTGGTTGCCCCAAGCTTCAACCATGTGGTTAGTAACCGGGTACCCGAGAAAATGTCGATTACCAAATTCACCCGCGCGAACATTGTCGAAAGACAAGCCCGTTCGAAAAGCAATCTTGATCCTGGCCAACTCTTTCAGCGCTCCCGACCATGACTGCTGAGGCTTGGTTGACCACACTAGCGGGCCACGATTCGTAGAGCCGATTGCATGTGGCCAGTCGACCCCAAGACATTCTTCGAGAGGACGAAGCACTCCCGACAGTTTGTCCACCGTCAGGTCGGGAATTCGCGGGGCCGGCTTGGCTGTGATTTCCAAGGAGCCCCAGCCATTGCGCGAACGGGATCCTAACCCGCCAAACCAGTCCGCGAGCGCCATCGCGCGAGTAATCTCATTGAGATGCGACTCCGGGGCCGATATGGTCAACGTTCGAATATCACTGTCGGCAACGGCGCTGCGCTTGGGATCAGAACTTAATACAGTGCCTTTAATAACCTGGCCTCGTTGATCTCTCCGTTGAGTTTCACCAAAGGTCAGGGGCCCATAGCCGAGATAAAGCTGAGCTCCAATCTGCATGGGCTCGCCCTTTCGGCTCGTTACTTCTGGATGAGTCAGACGGTCGTCAGGCTGCCATTGATCGATCGTACCGTTGCTCCACTCCGACAACCGCAATCCAACCAGCGACCGTCGTGAACCCATCCCGTCAGCCGCGACTCCAAACAGTTGACCTTCATCCCGCCACAGTGGGTCAACTGAGAAGTTCACCTTCGGCGCATGCACAATCCGCCACCACTGCCGTAGCAAAGCCTTGAAGGGAGGGGTCCGCCACTGTGCCCCTTGGTACGCGTTTCCGAGGAAGGCAGGCGTCACAAACCGCACTTGGTACTCCAGCCTCTGCACTGTCATTGCTCGACCCCTTCCTCTTCCACGCCCGCCTCCAACGCCAGCAACCCGATCTCCGGCATGCCGGCGCCGATGAGTCCGCGGACGTCGCCGTACATGCCGGCGGTGTTGGCGATGATGCGTTCGATTTGCTTTTCGCGCTCATTCCAGATCCGTTCCATCGCCCGGCGTTCTTTCTGCAACTGTTCCTGCATCGCGTTGAAGGCCTCCACGATGGCCTCGACGCGATGACGGAACTCGTCGCCCGAGAGATAGGCGTACAGCACTTCCATCTTTTCGCGCTTGCCTTCGGACGCCGCGCGGGCGAAGGCCACGTGGATCAGTCGCTCGCGAAGCGCAACGGCCAGGGCGGGCCAGGAGCGGAGGCTCGCGACCCACACGCCGTCGATGCGGCCAAAGTCGCGCGTCCCGTCGGGCATCGCAGCCGATACGATTACCGCAAGCGCGGCGCCGGTGGTGCGCTGGTCCTGCTTGAGCTTGTCGACCCAGCCGTTCTGAAAGTGTTTGGTATTCTTCGTCTCCCACAGAATCGCGCCGCACGGCGATCCGGCGCCGTTGCGAACTTCCTGAACCAGATCCGCGCCGCGGGTCCCCCTGGCCACGGGCGTGATTTCGTCGAACGGAAACTGCTCGCGCAGCGCGGCTTCAATGTCGAGCTCGAGCGTCTCGCCCTGCCGCTCCATCGAACCTTGCTGGCTCTTACGGGTTGCCTCTTCGAGGGATTTCCGGAGCTCTTCGATCTGGAGCTCCTTTTCCTTCAGCTTCAGGGCTTGCGCGTTTTCCATCTGTTCACGCAGGCGAGTCTCAATGGTTTTCCGCTCTTCGTCCAGCCGGCGTTGGAGTTCGAGATCCAGCTTCTGCTGCCGTTCTGCAAGCTCGCGCGCTTTCTTGCGGAGCGCGAGCTCCTGTCGCTCCGCCTCCTGCGTTTTTTTCTCCTGCTCGGCGAGCTGCTCGCGCAGATCTTTCATCTCCAGCGCAGCGGCCTCGAGGACGCGCGCTTCCGCCTTGCTGACGGCGTTCTTCAACCGCCTGTCGTAATCCGCAGCGAGACGCGCTTCGACTTCGGTCTGCAGGCGCGTGCTCAGCGCTTCCGAGACGCCGAACTCGCTTCCGCAGTTGGGGCACTCGATCAAGGTTTCTTTCACAGTGTTCATGGCGCGAATCATAGGTTCTGTCCCTTGCCGCCCCTTATTTCCGCAAGCTTGCCGCCTCGGCATGCCCGGTCCTATCGAGCCAGTGAATGCTTTCAGCCGGCACTGGGATCCGGAAGACTTTCGGCCGGCCTTCGCCGACAACGCCGTAACGCTGGGCGCCTTCGGGTCCCAGCCCTTCGCGGAGGCGTCCAAGCAGCTTGGCCTTAATCTCCTCGAAAAATATCTTGTCCATCCCGTTCCGAAGCCGTGTGGCGATGGAGCTGTTGGCCTCGTCGCTGAGATGCGCGTATTCGCCAAGATATTCACGCGCGTAATCCTTATTAAGCGCGTTCGGACCCTTGCCCTCCGGACACCTCACGCCAGGCCGGCCTTGCTTCGCACGGCGGGCCAACCAACTCATGAACGCCAGTTGTGCAGGCGGCAAGCGCAGCCGTTGTCCGGCGGCGCAAATCCATTGCCGATCCAAATCGATCTCGAGCAGCGGCGGGTCCAGCGCTCGCTGCGCGGCCTCCACGACCTCGCTGAAAGTTGCCGTTCCTTTGAGAAGACGCTCGTCCAGTTCCGGGCGGAGGCGCACAAAGGGGATCTCGGCAAGTTCGATCTCCGCCTTATGCGCATCGAGCGGACGGTTCTCCGAAGCGTAGATCACGTGCGTCCGGGGCGTCGGGTAGAAGAAATCCGGATTCGACTCATAGTGATCGCTGACCAAAACGTGCGACAGCCGATCCTGAGGCCGTCCGTACAAAGACAGCGCGTATCCGGCATAGAAACCCATCGTTTTCCGGCCGCCGGCGATCGATACGTGCAAGGCGCAGTGTTGGTCCGCGGTCAGCTTGCGAATGGTTTCGGTCAGCGCATCGGCCAGCCGTGTATTTTCCTCGCGTGTTCGGATGTCCCGGATGGGCGCCCCGTCGGCCGCTGTCAATTCATAGATGGTCTGCTCGTCGAATTTGATCTCGGGAAGATCGTAATCGCGGCGCAGCCGCTCGAACCATCGCTGGCCGGAGAGCAGCATCAGGCGGGCCCGCTCCGCGCCTTCAGCCGTCGTTAACAAATGAATTTCCGTCGGCACAAATGGAGGCTGCGATCCCGCCTTCTGCGACAAGGCGTACACGGTTTCCGTCACAACTTGCGGCGACAATCCCGTAACGGCCAGCAGGATGCGCCGGGGAAACTCAGCAGGCCGGGCCGATGAGAAAACCGGATCATTCCGATGCGTCGAGACGGATTTCCCGCGCCGAGTCCCTGGCATTGCGACTGAACGCATCGCATCGCTTTTCACTGTTTTCGCATTCATAGCCATCGAGTCTGCGGCCATCTCAAGCAGATTTCATCTTTGGCAAGCTTGCCGTCTCGATCCGGTACTGTCCGAGCCCCATGGACGTCCCCTTGCCCGCGTGCACCCATTGCCCGAGCCAAAGATACGGCCACAACGGCGATGCGCCTTCCAACGGCGCCGCGACGGCCCCTACCAAGCCGCCCATCTGCATCGTGGTTTTTTGCCGCGACGAATATCGCGTCCAGTCTTTCCAGGAGAGATCGACGACGGCGCACTCAATCTGATGCGCTTGCTTTACCAGCTCTGCGAATCCCGTCTCGTGCTGTGCTTCCGTGTGAAAGTAGGTCAACATGGATATCCGGCGAAGCAAGGCGCTGAACAGGTCGCTGAAGCGGAACATCTCAGGCCGCACCAGGAGTCCGTCACGCTGCAGACGCAGAGGAGTTACGAATCGAAGCCGCGCCCATGCAGGCGCGGGAGGAACGCTAGGGACGCCGGGCGGACGCGCGTTCAGCGTCTCGCCCGGCCGATAAATCAGCTCCCATGCATCGGCTTCCGCCGTCCCGGCTTGCCAGACGCCTTCCAACAACAATCGTGCACGCCCGCGCCCGAGTCCTTGTTGGCCTGCCCGCTCGAAAGCGTGAATGCAGTAAGCCAGGTAGGCGTTGCCGCGACCGATCAACGTCAATCCGACATGATGCGCGTCCGCTTTCTCAGACTCGGCCGGCGCTTCCAGCAGAAAGGGATGCGGCGCCGCGGTGTACTTCCGCATTTTTTGTGCGCCCGGCGCCGGCGGCGTTTCAAAGATGTAGGGATAGGGACAGGAGCGATAGAGCAGACACGGGGAACACGCGTCCAGATGCGTCACGCAAACGATGTTTCGCAACGCCCGTCCGAATGCGCCGCGCCACGCAGAACCCAGATATCCCTGTGGGTGCTCCGCTCCCGAACCCTTGAACCGGAACCGGTAGCGGGCCAGCGGAAGATGGACCTCTCGCGGAAAGCCGTCGACAGAGCCGAACGAATTCGCACGTCCACCGAAAGACTGTTTGCCTGTAATCATGCCAGGAACAGGCACGATGCTGAATCAAGTGACGGACAGGTCAGGTCCACCACCTCGTTTTATGTGAAGAGAAGCGAACGCTTTGAGAACGGCAAGCTTGTCGCAGACCGCGCCTACAGCAGATCCCCGAAATTCTTCCGCAGCTTTTCCACTTTGGGCGCGGCGGTGTACAGGACATAGGGCTGGTCTGGATTTCGGGCGGCATAGTCCTGATGGTACGCCTCGGCTTCGTAGAAGGCTTCGAGCGGCTCCAGGCGCGTTGCGATCGGCGCTGAAAAAACGCCCGCGGCGTCCAACTGCCGGATATAGGCTTCGGCGATGCGGCGCTGGTCCTCATCCGCATAGAAGATTGCAGAACGATATTGGCGTCCGACGTCGTTCCCTTGCCGGTCCACCTGAGTCGGGTCGTGCGCCACGGAGAAGAATATCTTCAACAGGCGGCCGTACGACGCCTGGCTGGCGTCATAGCGGATTTCGATGGCTTCGGCGTGATTGGTCCTGCCGCTGCATACCGTGCGGTAGTCCGCAGTCTCTTCCGTTCCTCCCGAGTAGCCGGACCGCACCGCGATGACGCCGCGCAACTCCTTGAAAACGGCCTCCGTGCACCAGAAACATCCGCCCGCAAGCACCGCCCGCTTTTCGGTGAATGCGGCGGCCGGCGGCTCGTCTTCAGCGGGATCGGGAAACTGAGGGATGGGAATTCTGCAGGAATCCATAACGCCTCCGTGAGGTTCATTCTACCGAGTTCCGTCACCACTTGTGATTGAGAGCAAATCGTGGCTCGGCTCCGGTATTCATGCTTCCAGCATGAGCCAGAAGGTGGTGGTAGAACAACACGTCGCCCGCGTTCGCGCGCAATTCCGCCGGATCGCCGAGATCGAGAAGCGTGAGATCCCGGTTGAGCGCCCACCGGTATTGATAGCGTTCCGGGTCCGACTTCGCCAACGCTTCGATCCGCGCATGCGATCCCGGCCAAACGATGGTTGCTCCCGATTGCGACCGGACGTCGCTCAGATAAACAATGCAGCCCAAGCGGAACGCGGGTGGAAACGTGCGATGGCCGTCTTCCTTGTTGGCGTGGTCAATGTGCGGGAGCGGCCGCTCCCATGCCCGCGCCGTTGGCATGACCGTGATGGTCAGGACCGATAGCGGTTTTCGAAGCGGCCGTCCCACGCGGGCCAGGCCGGCGGCGAATGCGCGGAGTTCTTTCGTGAAACACGCGCGGATAGCGGCGTCTCGGCGGAAACTGTGCAGAGCGGCGTCTCCAGCTTGATGCGCGCGGGCCATGCGCCGGCTCAAGGCGTCGCGCGCTTCCTCGATGACGGCAGAGGATATCAGGCCCGGCGTGACAACGAATCCAAGGCTATGGAATTCCGTACGCACGTCGCACATTTCACAACAACTTTCAAAGCATCTCACGACCCGGAATGTTCTCCTCTTGCCCTGGAAGCAAAGACTCCTATACGCTTTTGATCGTGCCTGCTCCGAGAGTCGTTATTTCTATAATCGTACTTCTCCTGCTGCACGTGCAGTGCAACGTGCTGTGCGGTTCGATGCTGCAACCCAACAGCGAGACGAACGGCGGGAACGCAGCAGAGCATCACCACCATTCACAGCCGCCGGAGGATTCGAAACCTGATCCAGGCAACGCCCCGTGTCAGGACGCAAGCTGCGTGGGGGCGGGAGCAGCACAGCCGTCCAAGATCGTCCCGAACGTAGAGCCTGCCGGCGCGCTTGTTCAGTCGGATCGTTCTTTACGGACGTCCGTTCTCGAAGCCGTTCGGCCTTCACACGTTTCGAGCTCTCCGCCTACGAGAGCGGAGAGTCGCACTCTGTCCCTTAGAATCTAGGTTCCCCATCCGGCCCTTCGGGCCGTCGCTCCGTCGTTCCAATTCCAATTTCAAAAAGGTACAACATCATGAGCAATCGAAGAGGATTTTTAGGTCAGCTCGCGTCGTGGAGCGCGGGGTTCCTCGTCGGGCGGAACGCTACGGCGCGTGCGCAGGATCACGCCGGTCATACCATGCCGGCCGGCGCGGAGACCGCCGGCGACGCCGTCCTTGTAGAAACGCCCGACATCCCCAAGCTCGCTTTCAACCTCGTCGACGGCGTCAAAGAATTCCACTTGATCGCACAGCCGGTGGAGACCGAATTCCTGCCCGGGAGGAAGGTGCACGCCTGGGGTTACAACGGAAGCGTGCCGGGGCCGACCATCGAGATCACTGAAGGCGACCGTGTTCGCATTCTCTTTCACAACCTGCTGCCTGAAATGACGACCGTACATTGGCACGGTCTTGAAGTCCCTCTCGAGATGGATGGCGTTCCCGGACTCGGTCAAGACCCTGTGGCGCCGGGAGGAACTTACAGCTACGAGTTCACGGTGCATCAGCATGGGACGTTCTTCTACCACTCGCATTTCGCAATGCAGGAAATGATGGGAATGATGGGTCTGTTCATCGTTCATCCCAAGCAGAACTACCAGCCGAAAGTCGATCGTGATTTCGGGCTTATCTTGCAGGGATGGGCGCTGCTTCCCAACAATCCCGTACCCAACACGCTGTCCATGGAGTTCAACTGGCTCACGATCAACGGCAAGGCCGCGCCGGCCACGACTCCTCTGCTCGTCAAGCATGGCGAACGCGTTCGACTGCGCTTCGTGAACCTGGGCATGGACCATCACCCGATGCATCTGCACGGAAATCAGTTCGTCGTCACCGGCACGGAAGGCGGACGCATTCCGGAATCGTCGTGGCATCCCGGCAATACCGTTCTGGTGGGAGTCGGGCAGGCGCGAGACGTTGAATTCGAGGCGAAGTACATCGGCGACTGGATGATCCACTGTCATTTGCCGCACCACATGATGAACCAAATGGCGTCCATGGTCGGACCAATGTCTCACCCTGGCGAGGGATCGCACACAGGTCTCGGAATGGAAGAAGGCATGGGCATGGTCCGCCGAGCCAACGCGCTCGGCGAAGACCTCGGGCCCGGCCTGGGCCGCGGACTCGGAGTCGCCGCCGATCGCGAACGGCCGCAGTCCGCGCTCGCTGGACCGGCGACGCCGGCCGCTCCAACGTCGTCACAGGCGGGACACGACGGGCATGTGACCCCGGGAATGACAAGTCCGGATGCTCAGAAGGTTCCCGGCTTTCCGCAGGACATGTGGGCGCCCATGGATGACATGGTCGCCGGCAAGCCGGAGGTCTTGGGTCTGCGGAAAGGCTGGACGGGGGCGATGATGGGCATGATGACTCTTGTGCGCGTCCTGCCGTCCGACGTCTACGACAAGATTGCAGAGTTGAAGCGCGGGAAAGACGCGCCGGACGCGGGAGGACGACCGTGACGCGTCGCAGTCCGTTGATTCTTGCGCTCGCCGCCCACGTTTGCATTGCTGCCGTTCTTCACGCGCAACCGCAGCAGACGCCCGCCGCCGATGTGCTGCGGCTCGAAGACATCGAAAAGATCGCGCTGCAGAAGAACCCGACTCTGCGACAGGCCGAAGCCCGAGTGCGTGCGGCGCAGGGCCTTGCCGTGCAAGCAGGCTTGTATCCGAATCCTTCGGTCGGGGCGACCGGGGAAGAACTCGCGCCGGGACCGGTCATCCGTTGGGGCGAAATCGGGTTTTTCGTGCAGCACGAGATCGTCCTCGGAGGCAAGCTCGGCAAGAGCCGGCGCACGGCCGAGCAGGATGTTGTACGCGCTCGAGCGGAGCTCGAAGCCCAGCGTTTGAAGATTCTCAATACAGCGCGGAAACTCTTTTACCGCGCACTGGCGTCGCAACGAAAGATCGAAGTTCGCACGCGACTGTCCGCATTAGTGCGCGAAGCTGTCGCCGTGTCACGGCAGCTTCAGAACATCGGTCAGGCGGACGTTCCCGACGTTCTTGAAATCGAGGTCGAAGATCAACGCGCGGACGTTGCGCTCACGATTGCGCGTAACGAATTCGCCCAGGTGTGGCGCCAGCTCGCAGCGGCGATTGGAGATCCCGAATTGCCGCCGGCTATGCTCGATGGAGATCTCGAAGACATTCCAGTAATTGACGAAGAAGAGGCGCTCGCCGGACTTCTTCGCAACAGCCCCGAGACTCGATTTGCAGAAGCAGGAATCGCCCGCGCGGACGCGGCGCTCACGCGCGCTCGAGTCGAAAAAATTCCCAACCTCGGCGTGCGCGGCGGTCTCCGTTACAACCGGGAGTTGCTCGAACCCGGACCGACGCCTGTCGGCCTTGAAGGCTTCTTCGACGTGGGCGTCCGAATTCCGTTGTTTGATCGGAATCAAGGCGCCGTCGCTGCGGCTCGTGCGGATCTGGACGCCGCGCGGGCGGAACTCGAACGCGTGCGCCTGTCGCTTCGCTCGCGGCTGGCCGCAGTCTATCGCGACTACCTGGACGCCCGCGCCATGGCGGAACGCTACGCATCCGACATCTTGCCTCGCGCAGAGAAAGCATACGCGCTCTATCTGTCCAGTTACCGCCGGATGGCGGCGGCTTATCCTCAAGTACTGATAGCTCAGCGGACGTTGTTTCAGTCGCAGGAGGAATACACGGACGCGCTGGCGCGCGCGTGGAGCGCTGCGATCGAGATTCGCGGCCTGCTTCTCGACGGCGGGTTGGATCCGCCGGAGCTGTGAAAGGCGCAATAAAGGCCGAATCGCGAGCATTGCCGGGATGTTGTCCTGAAGAGATAATTCACGCGGAATTTACATCATGAAATTCGACGCCGTTGAACAAGCCAAGAATTATCTTCTCGAACGGACGGGCGCGGCGCCCAACGTCGCCGTGATCATGGGCGCCGGCATCGCGCCTGTCGACGAGATTCTCCGGGACACCGTGCGGCTGCATTACGTCACCATTCCGCACTTCCCCGTTCCTAAAGTGCCCGGCCACCGCGGGCAAGTTGCATTTGGGAAGGCGGGAAATCTGAACGTCATTGTCTTTGAGGGGCGCGTGCATCTTTACGAGGGAAGCACGATTCATGAAGTAACCCTTTGCACGCGCGTTCTCGCCCGGATGGGCGCCAAGACGTTGATCCTGACCAACGCCGCCGGCGCCATCAATCCCGCGTTCCAACGCGGACAGTTGATGTTCCTCAGCGACCACATCAATCTTCTTGGCGTGAATCCTCTGACCGGTCCCAACGAAGAGCGCTGGGGCCCCCGATTCCTCGACCAGACGCAGGTTTACGACCCGGAGTTGCGGCAAAAACTTCAAGAGGCGGCGCGGTCATGCGACATGGAGTGCGTGGAAGGCGTCTACGCCGCGATGCCCGGTCCGACCTACGAGACGCCGGCGGAAATCCGATTTCTTCGCGCTATCGGCGCGGACGCGGTCGGCATGTCGACAGTTCCCGAGGCCATCGTCGCGCGTCACATGGGGCTGAAGGTGGCAGGCGTCTCGATGCTGGCGAATCTCGCCGCGGGCCTGTCCGGAAAGCCGATCCATCACGACGAGGTGCTTGAAAGCGTCGCGGCCATGAACGCCGATCTCGGAATGCTCCTGCTCCGTTTCTTCGAACGCTTCGCCAGTTGAAGCCCTCGAACGGGCGTGAGGGCTATTTTTCAACCGGCAAATTGGCCTGCAGCCATCCCGGCGCAACAAGGCGGCCCATGGCGTCCTTCGCTCCCCCGAATCCGCCCTGCATGTTGGACACATCGCTGAAGCCGGCTTGCACGAGGATTTCGGCTGCGTGCTGCGAACGGCCGCCCATCTGACAGCCCACAATGATCTTCTTGTCCTTCGGATACCGCGACTCCACCAACTGAAGGAAGTCGGGATTTGGGGTCATTCGCCGCGTCGCCGGGTCCGGCAGCATCACCGGAATGTTGACGGCGCCTGGAACACGGCCGTTCTCAAATTCCGGCTGTGTTCGTACGTCGAGGTAAACCGCATTCTTGTCCTTGTCGAGAATCTCGTGGACTTGCGCCGGAGTGATCTGTTTTACGGACATAGAGGTTCTCCTTACGATGTCGAATTGGAAACTATATCAAAGGCCCAGGCAGTCACGCCTCGACCCCTTGGCTCGCTACGCTCGCGCAGGGGGTGACATTTGTTAGACTGAAGCATTTATGTACTACGTAGGAGTCGACGTCGGCGGGACGAACATCAAGGCGGGACTGGTGGACGAATCCGGCATGGTGTGCGAGTCCCGCCAGATTCCTACAAGCGAGGACAGCATCGACGCCCTCGTCTCGTCGATCGCAACGCTCGTTGAGCAATTCCGCGCCGCCAACGCAATCGACGCCGTGGGCGTCGGCGTTGCAGGGCTTCTTTCTCACAGCACGGGAATCATGGAGACTTCGCCCAACATCGCGTGTCTCGAGGGAGTGAACCTGGGCGCCCTGGTCTCCGAACGGCTGGGAATGCTGATTGTGGTCGAGAATGACGCAAAGGCCGGCGCTTACGGCGAATGGATTTGCGGCGCCGGCCGCGGGCGTCAGCACATGGCGTATGTCACGCTGGGGACCGGCCTGGGATGCGGTCTCATTCTTTCCGGCCGCCTGTTTCTCGGCGCAAGCGGCTTTGCCGGCGAGCTCGGGCATACCGTGATAGAACCCGGAGGCAGGCGCTGCGCCTGCGGGTCGCGCGGATGCGTAGAAACTCGCGTGTCCGCAACGGCGCTGGTTGCGACCGCGCTTGAACATCTCGATCAACGTCCGGGCGGGCTGTTGGCGCCTTTTCGCGATTCGCTGACCGCCCGCATCGTCCACGACGCCGCGACGGCGGGCGATCCCGCCGCGGTCGCGGCGTTTCAGGACACCGGACGATTTCTCGGAATGGCATGCGCCAATCTGATCGGCTTGTTCAACCTCGAGACGATCGTCATCGGCGGAGGCGTCATGGCCGGCGCCGACCTCCTGCTCGGTCCGGCTTTGGAAGAAGTTCAACGTACAGCATTGGCGCCCGCGGCGCGCGATTGCCGAATAGTAAAATCAGAACTGTGGCCGGACGCGGGCGTGATCGGCGCCGCGCTGCTGGCCAGGGACGGATAATGTCTCTTTCCCACATTCGGAACTTCTCCATCATCGCCCACATCGATCACGGCAAATCCACGCTGGCCGACCGCCTGCTGGAGCTGACCGGGGCTCTCTCGAAACGCGAGATGTCGGCGCAGGTCCTCGATGCGATGGATCTGGAGAAAGAGCGCGGCATCACGATCAAAGCCAAGGCGGTCCGGCTGCAGTACCGCTCGCGCGACGGCGGCGACTACATTCTGAATCTGATCGACACGCCCGGCCACGTCGACTTCAGCTATGAAGTTTCGCGCAGCCTCGCCGCGTGCGAAGGCGCGCTGCTGATTGTCGACGCTTCACAAGGCGTCGAAGCCCAGACTTTGGCGAACACGTATCTCGCCCTGGACCATCATCTCGACATCGTTCCCATCATCAACAAAATCGATCTGCCCGGGGCCGAGATCGAACGCGTGAAGGAACAGCTTCAGTCCATCATCGGAATGAATCCCGACGACGCGGTCCTGATCAGCGCGAAATACGGCACGAACGTGGAAGACGTTCTGGAAGCGATCGTACATCGCATTGCGCCGCCGAAAGGCGACAGGAGCGCGCCGCTGAAGGCGTTGGTTTTCGACTCGTGGTTCGACGTCTACCGGGGAGTCATCGTCATGGTTCGGCTGATCGACGGGGAAATCCACAAGGGCATAAAGCTCCGGTTCATGTCCAACGGCCAGGTCTATCAGGTCGACAACGTCGGCGTCCTGACGCCGAAAATGAAGGAAGTGGATCGTCTGTCCGCCGGCGAGGTCGGCTACATCATCGCGAACATCAAAGTCGTGGCCGACACGAAAATCGGGGACACGATTACCGAACACGATCGGCCCACGCCCTCGCCGTTTCCGGGCTTCCAGGAAATCAAGCCGATGGTGTTCGCCGGCCTGTATCCCGTCGAGCCGAATCAGTACGAAGGATTGCGCGACGCCCTCGAAAAACTGCGCCTGAATGACTCGTCGTTCTTCTACGAGCCGGAGACGTCCACGGCGCTCGGTTTCGGATTCCGCTGCGGATTTCTGGGGCTGCTGCATATGGAAATCATCCAGGAACGTCTGGAGCGCGAGTTTCAACTTTCGCTCATTACGACGGCGCCCGGCGTCCGCTATCGCGTGACGCGCACGGACGGCCGTTCGGTTGAAATCGACAATCCGACGAAATTTCCGGAGGCGCAGCACATCGCCTCTATTGAGGAGCCCATCATTACGGCCATGATCATGACGTCGGACGAATTCGTCGGCGCGATCCTGAAGCTCGTCGAAGAAAAGCGCGGAGTACAGAAAGGATTCGAGTACGTTGCGCCCGGCCGGGTGCTGTTCACCTACGAGATGCCGCTGAACGAAATCGTCCTGGATTTCTACGACCGGCTCAAATCCGTTTCGCGCGGCTACGCTTCGTTTGATTATCACCTCTCGGGATATCGCGCTGCGGACCTCGTGAAGCTCGATATTCTGGTCGGCGGCGAATCCGTCGACGCGCTCTCCTGGATCGTGCACCGCGATTCCGCGTACGCCCGGGGCAAGGCCCTTGTGGAAAAGATGAAGCAGTTGATCCCCCGCCAGATGTTTGAAGTCGCCATCCAGGCCGCGATCGGCAGCCGCGTGATCGCGCGGGAGACGATTCCGGCGGTCCGTAAAAACGTACTTGCCAAGTGCTACGGCGGCGACATCACGCGGAAACGTAAGCTGTTGGAAAAGCAGAAAGAAGGCAAGAAGCGGATGAAGCGCGTCGGGAAGGTCGACATCCCGCAGGAGGCGTTCCTGGCGGTGCTGAAAGTGGAGTCCTGATCTTGGGGATCCGCAACCTGGAGGGTCCCGTCGAATCAGGCAAATGCGGAATTTGAAATTGGACGAATCCTGCATCTCAAATCCGAAATTTGAGATTTCTGACTGGACCAAAAAGTCCAATCTGCAGTTTCAGATTTCGGATTTGAGATGCAGGATTCGTCCAATTTCAAATTCCCCGTCTTCGTCTTCTCAATGATTAGCTGATTCTTCCGAAAATTCGCCCCGCGGCCCGCTGATATAATGTTCGGCATGCGGATGCAACTCCAGACGTACTTGGGGTCGCTGGTCTTCATCTTCCTTCTTTGTCTTTCCATTGCAATGGGCGCTACGGCCGGCGTGCTGTTTGTCTACAACAGCGATCTGCCGGAGGTTGAAGGTCTGGAGGACTATCGGCCGAGCGTCGTCACAGAAATTTACGCAGACGATCTCCAGGTAATCGGCACGTTCGCGCTCGAGCGCCGCGTTGTGCTGACGTGGGAACAAATTCCGCAGGTCGTGAAGGACGCGATCATTTCCGTCGAGGACCAGAATTTCTACGACCACTGGGGCATCGACTTCTTCGGCATCGCACGGGCGAGCCTAAAGAACTTCATGGCCGGCCGCGTCGTGGAAGGCGGCAGCACGCTTACGCAACAGCTCAGCAAAAACCTGTTTCTGACCCCGGAAAGAAGCCTTCGCCGGAAAATCCAGGAGGCGATGCTGGCCATCCAGATCGAGCGCAGGTACAGGAAAGAGGAGATCCTCACGCTGTATTGCAACCTCGGCTACATGGGCCACGGCCAGTACGGGTTCGCCGCGGCGGCGGAATACTATTTCGGCAAGGACCTCAAGGACGTGACCGTGGAGGAGGCGGCCCTGCTTGCTGCGCTTCCCCGGTCTCCGAACAACTACTCACCGATCACGAATCGGGACAAGGCGAAAATGCGGCGAAATTATGCAATCGACCGCATGGTCGCAGAGGGCACGATTTCCGTTGAAGAGGGAGAGCGCGCCAAGAAGACGGAGATCGTTCTCGCCGAGCGACGCCGTCCCGACGAGCTGGCGCCCTACTTCGTCGAAGAGCTGCGACGCTACCTCGAACGAACCTACGGGTTGTCCGCCGTTCACGAAGGCGGTCTCAAGGTCTACTCCACGCTCAACGTCGCTTTGCAAAGAGCCGCCAACAACGCCGTCCGGCAGGGTCTGCGCGACTATGACAAACGCCACGGCTGGCGCGGAGCGGAGCGCAATCTGCTTCAGGAGGGCGTCACGAATCTGGACGGCCATGAACTGCCGGACTGGAAGCTTCCGATTCGGACGAACGACATCGTTCCCGGAATCGTGATGTCGATTTCCAAGAACTCCGCCGTGGTGAAGATGGGAGGGTACACCGCCCAACTTGGCCCCCAGGACATCGCGTGGACCAATGCCAAGGCGCCGGGAGAGATCCTCAAGCCCGGCGACGTTGCTCTGTTCATGGTCCGCTCCCTGAGCCCCGCGGAGCGCAAGATCGAGGTCACGCTCGAACAGAAGCCGAAGATTCAAGGAGCTCTCGTGGCGATCGAGCCGAAGACCGGCGAGGTCAAAGCCTTGGTCGGCGGCTACGACTTCAACGAGAGCAAGTTCAACCGCGTCACGCAAGCGCTGCGGCAGACAGGATCAGCTTTCAAACCGTTCGTCTACGCCGCAGCCGTGGATAATGGGCTAAAGCCCGAAGACATTATCGTGGACGCGCCCGCCAACTTCGGAGGCTACGCCCCGGGCAACTACGATGGAACCTACGAAGGCGCTATTACGATTCGCCGCGCTGTCGCGCAGTCTCGAAATATTCCTGCAGTGAAGGTTCTGGCGAATGTCGGCGTGCAGAATCTGATCCCGTACGTGCGCCGTTTTGGAATCACCTCGAAGATCGAACCCTATCTCCCTATCGCTCTTGGCGCTACAGACGTCACTTTGATGGAAATGACCTCTGCGTATACTACCTTCCCGAACGACGGCGTACGCGTCGTTCCGAGGATGATACGGCGCGTGACCGATTACGAAGGCAACGTACTGGAGGAGAACTTCCCGGAGCTGCGCGACGTGATTCCGGCCAAGACGGCCCGTACGATGGTGGACCTGCTGCAAGAGCCAGTGCGGGCCGGCACCGCCACAAAGGCCCAGGAACTCAAGAGGCCGGCGGCTGGAAAGACGGGAACGACGAATGATTTCACCGACGCGTGGTTTATCGGCTTCACTCCTTCTCTCGCAGCAGGAGTTTGGGTGGGCTTTGACGAAAAGATCTCGCTCGGCGAGAAAGAGACGGGCGGGAAAGCCGCTCTGCCGATCTGGCTTGACGTGATGCAGCAGGCTTTCAAGGACAAGCCCGTCGAACAGTTTCATGGCGTCGGCCCCTCTTTGCTCGCGTCCAGCTCGCCGGCGGCCGACAGTAAGAAGGCGCAACAATGAGACCGATATTCTGCATTCTCTTGGGATCGGGCATCCTGTCGCTGGCAGTCGACGCGCAGGGCCAAACGCTGGCAGATCTGGCTCGCAAGGAGCGCGAGCGTAAGAGCCGCATCGAAAGCAAGGTCACGATCACAAATGACAACGTCAAGGCGTATGAACGGCCCGCGCCGGCCACAGCCCCGGCTAGCCGCGACGAGACCGCGAAGCCGGCGGAACCCGCCAAGCCCGCAAGCGCCGCGGCGCCCGCTCTCACCGACAACAAGGGCCGCGACGAAAAATGGTGGCGCACGGCTTTCCAGCAGGCGCGGGACGAATTGAAACGCGCAGAAGATCGCATCAAAGTTCTGGATCTGGAACTGAACAGGGCGAACCGCGACTATTTGGAAAAGTCGGACCTCTACAATCGTGAGATGCGCCTGGCCGCAGAGATCAATACGCTGAACTCCGAAAAGCAATTAGCGCAGCGTGAAGCGGAGCAGGCCCGGCAAAAAATCGCGCAGCTTGAAGAAGAGCTGCGGCGCTCTCAGGGCCCGCCAAGCTGGGCCAGATGACCGTCCTCGGCATCGACGGCGGGGGCTCCAAAACAAAATTCCTTCTCGAAGACGACAACGGACTCGAAATCGCGCGACTGGAGACCGGTCCGTCGAACTGGCTTTCCGCGGGCGCCGCGGCCGCGCGCGAATCGATTCTCGAAGGTCTCTCACAACTGCCTGAGCCGCCGGACGTCGTCTGCGGCGGCTTCGCCGGCGCCGGCCGGCCGGAAAGCGCAGCCTTTTATCGAGATTGTTTGCAGCAAGCCCTGCCTCGCGCCCGAGTCCTTGTGGAGACGGACGCCTTCATCGCTTACATCGGCGCCATCGGGATTCGCCCCGGAGTACTCCTGATAGCCGGAACGGGATCCATCGCCGTTGGAAGGCGCGAGGACGGCTTCATGGTTCGCGCCGGCGGATGGGGGCCGTACTTCGGAGATGAAGGCAGCGGCCACTGGATCGGGCGCGAAGCGGTCCGGACTGCGCTCCGAGCTTACGACGCCGGCGAGTTCCCGGAATTCGTTTCGGCTGTTGAACGCGGGCTAGGACTTCGGTCCATCACGGACGCTCCTCTGGCATGGCGCAAGGGAAACGCGGACGTACGCCTGGTCGCATCTCTGGCGGAATCGATTTTTCAACAATACCCGGCAGAGCCGGCGAATCGTATCCTGAACGAAGCAGCGGCGCATCTCCGCACGCTGGTGGAAACAGCGGTTCGAAAAGTCGGCGCGCCAGCCTGCCCGCTGTCGGTCGCCGGCTCAGTAGCGGCTCATCCCATCATGCAAAAACTACTGGGGCTGAGCGCGTCGCCGCCTCAGCATCCACCCGAGCGGGGCGCGATCATTTGGGCGCGGTCGACGCTGTAGCCTCAGTGCGTCATCGCGTAGACCACGGCATTCGCAAAGATCTTGTACGAATACGCGGAGAACCTGCTCGGATATTTCGGGTCGTCGGACCATTCCGATGCGTCCATCAAGTCCGTATTGAAGTTGATAAGCACGGCAAGGCGGCCGTTCGCGTCGAAGACTCCGCGTACGTGGGGTTGACGGCCGTCGAGCTCCCAAGTCGGGCATTCCTCGGGGCAATAGGCGTAGGCGACATTGGGAACCTGCAGAATTTCATCAATGTCAAAGGCCGAATGAAAGATCGGGTGATCACGGGGAATATCGACAATCGGACGCCCCGGAAGAATCTGATGCATGACCGCTGCGAAGCTCGCCCATTCGACCGTCCCCCAGAAATCGTCGATCATCCAGAATCCGCCTCGGTCCAGATACTCCCGCATCACGCGCGCCTCGTTATCGTTCAACACCATTTGTCCGGCCTCGCAGGAATAGACCATTGGGTATAAAAAGAGATCCGGATGATCGATGGGTATGGCGCGTTCCTGCGACGCGATATCAATGTTCGTGAGACGCCGCAGAATGTGGATCAGGTGGCGGTCGCCCGCGGGATAGTCCGTATACCAGTTCTTCAAATAGCCGGGAATGCGGCCGTTATAGATCAGGCGGACGAACGTGAATTCATGCGGCTGCGGAGTTTGAGGATCCAGCAACTGGAAGTCCCGATAGGCGCCCGTAAAGTATGGGCCGTCGTCCACTCCATGTCCAAAGAGGGCCGCTGCGATGCACACCAGCGGAACCGCGATGCCCACAACCACGCTTCCAACCCGCGACGTCTCCACCGTGGTTGATGGTCAGCAAGGCGTATGCCACAATTGAATCGCGTTGCTCAGGACGCGATTCAGAATCTCATCACCTGTAAGGAGACGCTTTGGGTAACAAACGCAAGAAGAAAACAAAAGGCGGTCATGCGTGGATCTTCGTCGCCGCTGCGGTGGTCATGGCCGGCATCATCTGGTGGACGCTGGGAAGAACGAGCAGCAGCACGCCGGCGTCGACGGCGCATCTGCCGAAGCCGTCAATCCAGACGCTTGCGCCGGAGCTTTTTACTGGAAAGATACGCGCCGCGTATCAGGCCGCGAAGGACGCGCCTGAAGTCCTGGCGCAAATGCCCTGTTTCTGCGGCTGCAAAGACGCCGGCCATCTGAACAATCTCTTTTGCTTCAAGGATTCGCACGGCGTGCACTGCCCGATGTGCCAGGACATTGCGTTGGAAGCGCGCGACATGCATCAGGACGGACTTTCGATCGACGCCATCCGTGAAAGAATCCGCGCGCGCTACGCCAGATACGCTCCGTAACCATGCTGCACTTTGTCGAACGCGGCCGCGGGCCCGCTATTGTGTTCGTGCACGCGTTTCCCATGGACCATTCCATGTGGGAAACGCAGATCAACCTGTTCAGTGAACGTTGGCGCGTCGTCGCGCCGGACGTTATTGGCTTCGGAGGGTCGACTCCCGCCAGACCCTGGACAATGGAAGACATGGGCCGCGAGCTCCTTGCGCTGTTCGATCACCTGAAAATCGACCGGTGCACGCTGGCAGGGCTTTCCATGGGCGGCTACATCTCTCTGCAGTTCACGGCCGAGCATCCCGAGCGCGTCGAACGACTCATTCTGGCGCATTCGCGAGTGCGCGCCGACAACGATGCGGAGAAAAAGGCTCGCTCGGACATGATCGCTGCAATCCGGCAGGGAGGCGTCGAGACATTGCCCGAACGGATGCTTCCGCGTCTGTTGGCGGCGAACGCGCCTGCCGACGTTCGCGAAAAGGTCCGGCAGAAGATTCTCTCGACGGATCCTCAGGCGGCGGCGTTCGCGGTCGAGGCGATGCGCAATCGAAAGGACGCCTCCGGTCTTCCGAACCGGATCTCGTGTCCGGCGCTCATACTCGCCGGCGATCAGGATGTGATCCTCACGGTCGAGGACTGCTGCAGCGTCGCGGACTCGTTCCCGAAGGGACAACTGGCGGTGATTCCGAACGCGGGGCATTTAAGCAACGTGGAGAATCCCGAAGCCTTCAATGCCGCGGTCCTGCAATTTCTCGAATCTACGTAGCTATTTTCGTAATGACCCCTGCCACCATGGCGTTTTCTCCCCCTTCGAGGGGGAGAGCCGCCGAAGGCGGCAGGGGGTCAGGATCTGGCGACGCCCACAGTTCACCTAGCCGCAGATGTCGCCCAAATAGCCTCTCCCGCCGCAGTAGGTCACATCCTGGAGTTGGATGAGCAGCCCGTCCGGATCCGTGAAATATAACTCCGGCGTGCCTTCCGGCGCGCCGCCGCGGTTCTCCATTCGGAGGCTCACGTAAGAGACAAGTGGGCCCGGCCGCCCGGCGGCGCCTTCTCTTGGCTTGATGCCGTAACCTTCGAGTGTTTTCAGAATGACTTCAGTATTGAATCCTTCCATGTTGAAACAGGCGTGATCGATGCGCGCCCGCGCCGCGCCGCCGCCGCGCGCGCCCCGGGCGCCGCCGCCGAACATGACGAATTGGATCTTGTCGCCGACGCCGAGCAGCGGCGAGGCCGGCCCCTGGCGAGCCTGAACGCTCCAACCGAACAGTTGCTGGTGGAAGGCGTTGGATCGATCGGCGCTGGACGTAAAGACGGTGAAATGACTCAATCCGCGCAACTCAAGCAATCCCTTCTGAGGCGCGGGTTCTGGAGTTCCACACACATTCCCCAACGGGCCGGCGCCGCCGCAGTAGGACGGATCTTGAAGTTGGATAACCAGGCCGTCCGGATCCCCAAAGTACAATTCCGGCGTTCCCTGCGCCGCCCCTCCTTCGTCTGGACCGCGCATCCGCACGCGCACTCTCAAGGGACCTCCACTCAAGCTCCCGTCGCCCGGGCCGTCGATGCGCATGATGCCGTGCTGTTCGAGAAGCCCGATCAGACGGTCCACATTGAAATTCGGAACTGTCAGCGAAAAGTGGCTGATGGACGGCGGATCCCCGTTAGCCGGACTCAAAGCCAGATACTGCGGACCCGAACCGATGCGCAAACATACGGTCTGCCCCTGTCGGGCCTGGATCGGCATGCCGAAGAGCCCTTGATAGAAGTCCAACGAGCGTTTCACGTCCGATACGTTCAGCGTGACGTGATTCAATTTCCTCACGGGAATCGGCCGCGCCGTTTGCGCCATTGCGCGGGACGCCGCCACGAACGCGGGAACGGTCCACAAGAAATCTCGACGAGAGAGTTGCGCCAGGCTCATGATCACTGCTCCTCAAATCAGATTGCGCCGATTATCACATACATTTCCGCCGTTGCCCTTGACATCGGGCTTCCAGCCCCCGGATACTCACTTCCCGGCCGGCACACGGCCAAATCAGGAGAAGCCGAATGAGTGAAACCCTCAGTGGATCTGAGTTCAAGAAACAACTGCGCGAAGGGCGGCCCAAGTTGGGATTGTTTTTAAACTCCCACAGCCCGACGGTCGCGGAGCAATTGGCCCACAGCGGCTACGACTGGCTGCTTGTGGATACGCAACACGGCCCGATGGGATACGAATGTCTGTCCGCCATGCTGTCCGGCATCTCGAACGGCGGCGCGAAATCGCTGGTGCGAGTCGGCGGATATGGAGATCGCGCCGGCATCCAGCAGGCGCTGGACATGGGCGCCGACGGCGTACTCGTCCCCTACATCAACACGGCCGAGGAGGCGCGGCAGGCGGTAAGCTGCTGCCGCTATCCCACAGCGGGCACGCGTTCCGTGTATTTTCCGCAGCGCAGCATGAACCGCGCGGGTCTTCTTGGCTATGCAGGCGCAGCCAATCACAACGTGATTGTGGCGCTGCAAGTCGAAACGGCCGACTGCATCAAGAACATCGACGACATCGCCGCTGTGCCGGGCGTCGACATTCTCTTCCTCGGCCAGAACGATCTGTGCATGTCCATGGGGCTTTACGAAAAGTACGACTTCCCGCACATGTACACGTCTCCGGAACTCGAGGAAGCAACCAACAAGCTCCGGGCCGCTGCGCGCCGGAACAACGTAATTCTCGGACTGTTCCTCTTCGGAACATCCCGCGTGGGCGAATTTCTGAGCAAGGGTTTCCCGTTCATCAGCGTGGGCAACGATCTGCATCACATCCTGACTCAGGCCGCAGCCTACGTGAAGGACGTGGAGACTATCTCGAAAGAGAACGGACTTAGCTGGACGCGCCGTCCTTCGGCTCTCATCTGACCATGCGCCTGGCCGAACGAATGTCCCGCATCGGGACCGAATCCGCCTTCGAAGTCTTGGCGAAGGCGCGTGCGCTGGAAAAGCAGGGCAAAGACATCATCCACCTTGAAATCGGCGAGCCGGACTTCCCCACTCCTTCTCATATCGTCGAGGCCGGCAAGCGCGCGCTCGGCGAGGGCTGGACGAAATACGGCCCCACAGCAGGATTTCCGGAACTGCGAGAAGCCATCGCGGACTACGTTTCGCGCACGCGCCGCATCCCTGTCGACGCCGACAATGTGTGCGTCGTTCCTGGCGGAAAGCCGATCATGTTCTTCACGATGATCGCGCTTCTGGAAGCCGGCGACGAAGTGATCTATCCCGACCCGAGCTTCCCCATCTACGAGTCGATGATTCGCTTTCTCGGCGCTGCGCCCGTCCCGATACCGCTGTTGGAGAACCGCGGATTTTCCTTCGATCTGGACGTACTGCGCGCGCGGCTTTCTGGCAAGACCAAGATGGTGATCCTCAACTCCCCCGCCAACCCTACCGGCGGCGTTATCCCGTCCAGCGACCTGGCGCGCATCGCCGAAATTCTCCGCGATCGCGATGTCATGATCCTCAGCGATGAAATCTATTCTCGGATCTGGTACGAAACGGCGCCGGCGTCGATCAGCAGCCTTGAAGGAATGGCGGAAAAGACAATCATCCTTGACGGCTTCTCGAAGACCTATTCAATGACCGGCTGGAGACTGGGCTACGGCGTGATGCCGCGATGGCTGGCGGACGCCGTCGCCAAGCTCATGGTGAATTCCAACTCCTGCACTGCCAGCTTTACTCAACGCGCCGGCATCGCAGCGCTTCAGGGCCCACAGGACGGAGTCGACGCCATGGTTAAAGAGTTTCGCAACCGGCGCGACGCCATGGTCGCGGCGCTCAATAAAATTCCTGGATTCCGCTGCTCGCTTCCTGCAGGCGCGTTCTATGCGTTTCCCAACATCACGGGAACGGGCATGTCCTCAAAGGATCTCGGAGATTTTCTGCTGAATGAAGCCGGCGTCGCCTGTTTGAGCGGCGCGGCTTTCGGCAGCCACGGGGAAGGCTATCTCCGCCTGAGCTACGCGAATTCCCTTCCGAACATCATGGAGGCCGTCCGCCGCATCCAAAAGGCTGCGGAGCGATGGGGATAATCGGACGGTCACTTCAGGTGCGTCCGAATCTCGTCAAACGTCGGAAAGCGTCCTAACTTTAGCTTCGAGAAGACCAGCTTTCCGTCGACCGACACCTCGAAGCGACCGCCGTCGGATGGAATCAGAACCAGGCTCTCGAGACGCTTCTTCAAATGCGCCATGATCTGCTCGGCCAAACTGGCCGCGTTCGGTTCGTAGTTTCAAAGCTGGCAATAGACAATTTCGACTTTCATAACATCCATCTTACCCCCGGTGAAAAGTCGCGCGCCATCCGCCGCTAATGCTGCTAATCTAGAGGCGCAAAATCCGGAGGAACACTATGAAGACATTCATCATTGGTCCGCACATGCGGCTCCATGAATGGATCGCCGATGAAAAGGGCTACTTCCGGGACGAAGGACTCGCCTACGAATTCACGTCGTCAACCGGCGGCTCGAAACTGGCAATCAAATCCGCCGCCGACTTGCCGCACGACCAGATCCGCGGGGCGTACCAGACGATCGAGCAGGGCCGCAATTGCCATATCAGTGCGGCTTGCCATTGGACGGTCAACATGGCCGCCGCTGCGGGCCACGGGCGCGTGTGGGGAGAAGCTTATTCGGTTACGCCCGCCGGCATTTATGCCGATCCTGCTTCCGGAATCCGCGCCGCGGAAGATCTCGCCGGCGTCCCGATCACTGTGGGCTGGCAATCCGGCAGTCACTACGCCACGCTGCAGGCGCTGGAACCGATTCTCGATCGCAAACAGATTCGGCTTCACTTCGGCGGCATGCTCTTTCAGCGACTCGAGCTGTTGGTCGATCGCGAAGTAAGCGTGGCCACTCTCTTCAGCGGGCCGGCGTACTTCGCCGAGCAGCTCGGATTCCGCAAGATCCTGGATTGCACGTTCATGACCGCCGCCGTTATTCGTGATGATGCGGATGAGAACGACGTCGTGAAGTACTACCGCGCGCTCAAGCGCGCTCAGGCCGACATCGACCTCCATCACCAGAAGTACACCCACTACTACAAGAAGGAATTCCCCGAACGCTTCCGCAGCCTGATGGACACGCGCCTGTTTGGGCCGGGAGAACGGATTGTTTTCGCGCCGTACACCAAGGAGATGTACGAACAGACGCAGAAGTGGGTCGAATCGTGGAACATCTTCGAGGAAGGTCTCACGGGGCGAAGAGGCTACGAAGACTCCGTCGCGAGACAGCGCTATGCGTGAGGTTGAAGTTCCCGTCCTGATTGTCGGCGGCAGCCTGGTGGGACTTTCGACTGCGTTGCTGCTGGGACATCACGGCGTGCGATCGCTCGCCGTCGAACGACATCGCGGCACCGCCATTCACCCGCGCGCGGCCCAGATCAACCAGCGCACGATGGAGATCTTCCGAACCGTCGGAATCGAGCAGATCGTCCGCCAAAAGTCCGGCGAGCAGTTTGTACAGGACGGCGCGATCATGGCCGTCGAAACGCTCGCCGGCAAAGAACTCGCCTGGTTCATCTCGAATCTGAATGAAGGTATACGCGACGTCAGCCCGACCGAGCGCGTTTTCATCTCGCAGAGTCTGCTGGAGCCGCTCCTGAAGGCGCGCTCCCTGGAACTCGGCGCGGAGCTTCGCTTCGGCGTAGAAATGGTTTCCTTCGAGGAGCGCGCCGGCGGAGTGACCGCGGTCGTCCGCGACCGGGCGAGCGGCAGCGAACAAACTATTCACGCCGGCTTCCTGGTTGCAGCCGACGGCGCGCACAGCCGGATTCGGGAACGCCTCGGGATACGGGTCCGTGGGCGCGGGGCGTTCTCCAACAGCGTGACAATCTACTTCCGCGGGGACGTCACGCCGCTGCTGCGCGGGAGGAATCTCAGCGTCATCTACGTGAATAATCCCCTGCTGCGCGGCTTCTTCCGCTTCGAGAAGCCCTTCAATACCGGGTTTCTCGCAATCAACATGCTCGGAGACCCCGACAAACCGATAACGGACGTGTCCACGGGGTTGACGGAAGAACGAGCCCTCGAACTGATTCGTCTAGCGCTCGGTTCCAATGACATACCGATCACGATCGAAAACATCATGCCGTGGACGGCAACCGCAGAAGCTGCGGAACATTTCCAGCGCGGCCGCATCTTTCTTGCCGGCGACGCCGCCCATGTCATGCCGCCCAACGGCGGGTTCGGCGGAAATACCGGCGTTGCGGACGCACATAATCTGGCGTGGAAGCTGGCGATGGTGATCAAGGGCAAAGCCAGACCCGATCTGCTGTCCACGTACGAACCCGAACGCCTCCCCGTCGCAGAATTCACCGTCGAGCAGGCGTACTCGCGTTACGTAACGAGGACTGCGCCGTACCTTGGAACGAAGGGAATCCAGCCCGTCGAGGACGACCTGAACGTTGAATTGGGATATGCCTACAACTCAGCGGCCGTCATCCCCGACGGCGACGTTGCTCCACGGCTGCACGAGAATCCGCGTGAATCCAGAGGACGTCCGGGAACGCGCGCGCCGCACGTCTGGCTCGATTTCAAGGGCGAGAGGATTTCATCGCTGGATCTGTACGGATCCAAATTTGTTCTGATGGCGGGACCCGACGGAGTGGACTGGCCTGAAAGCGCACGCCGCGCGGCGGAACGAACCGGAGCGGATCTCGACATCCACAGGGTCGGCGCCGCAGGGCTGAACGATCCGGGACGCTCGTTTGCGGACGCTCACGGCATCGCCGCTTCCGGCGCGGTGATTGTCCGCCCCGATGGATTTGTGGGATGGCGCGCCGCCGACGCCGCGCAAGCCTCGGCGGAAACAGTCGCGCGCATCCTTAGCGCCTTGACATGCCGCTGATGGCAATTTGAATCAGGTCTGCTTCAGTTCCACCGTGATCCCGTAGTTATCGAGGAAGCGCAGCACATCGGGCTCGTCGGGCGATGGAACGACCTGCAGGCCGATCTCGCGCAACCGCGCCGTCACCGCGGCGCGATCAAAAGGCTCAACCTTGATGCAATAGTGCTCGATGCGAGGCTTCTGTCCGGCTTGGACCTTCTGCAGCCCGATGCGCGTGTTCGCTTCAAGGTTGAACCAGACCCGATCCGGATTGGACTGTCGCTGCCCTTGAGTCTGGGCCCCGTACATGAGGCGGTAATACGGCAACGACCGGTCGATGTCGGAAACCGCCATCATCACGTGATCCACGCCCACGGGTCGTACGAGCCCGTCGCTCTGGACCGCCAACGACGACGGCGCCGCCGCCGCGACCAGGCCTGCGGGCGGCTGAAAGAGCTGCAGCTCGAGACCGTCGGGATCGGGCAGCATGCCCAAACGCCCTTGCCCCGCTCCATAGCCCGCCGCCTGGAGTTCTTTTGCAACGGCCGCCCGATCGTAGCGTTCGGCAAGCGCACAGTAGTGCCCGATGGACGTCGGCCGATCTCCCGCAGCGCCGATGGCGATGTAACCCACCTGCCGGTTTGCAGGCAGATCGCCCAGAAGCACGAAGTAGCGGATCGATCCCTGAAGATCCTGCTGGTGCAGTTTCGTCCGGAATATGCGCATGTAGACTTTTGCAGAAGCCGCGGTGTCGGGAACAAGTATGTCCAGATGCTCGAGGCCGAGATTCTTGAGGGGAAGAGCGCTCGCTGCAGACTGGCCCCACGCCGCAGCATCCATCATGTGCGCGCACGCGGCCGCGCCGATTCCCGCGACGAACGCCCGCCTCCCGATCTTGTCGTCGATTCTTATCGTCATGTACTAGACCCTCCAATCGCTCCTGGGCCCTCAGCATGTCCCCACAGTCATCCCGCTCCCCCGGTGAATGCCCCTGAGCATAAGGCAAAATCCGCACGCCGGGCAACACTGAGGGCGGTCTGGGCCGTCTCTATGCACTCTGAGTTGCTCAATTGACGACGGGGTCGTCCGCGTCGCAGATAACCACAGGTAGCGTCCACGCTGTCGATGATGAAGTCGTGAAGTTGTAGCTAATGCTCGCCCTCGCCTCCGGACGCATCACTGAAAAGGAGCTGACCGCTGGATTTGCAATGACATGCGCACCCTCCGCCGCGACGGCCACGCCGGGATGGAAACGGCCGGTAAGCAGTGCGCACACGTCAGATTCGCGGCGTCGTTATCAATCGCGTCACAGCATTGCGTTTGTGCGACCGGCGGAGGACAATGGGCCGGCCACGCCGGCCCGTTTTGCGCTAAATTGCTCTTGCAAGCCTCCATGCACCCGCTGCAAATGTTGGAATTTCAGGTACGAGATGCTAAAGTTTTAAGGGTATGTTCAATCGGTTTACTACTTCTCTGATGATCATACTCGGCCTGCAGGGGCCCGATTCAGGACACCCAGTCAAGGTGGACGTGCCTCTTGTCTTGCTAGATATTATGGTGTTTGACTCTGCTGGGAGACCAGTTCTCGAATTAACACCGAATGATCTGATCGTTTATGAAGACGATGTCGCCCAAACCATTCAGACGTTTACTTCGGTCCAGAATACATACAGTGTCTTCGTGCTTGTGGACGAGAAGTCCACGGGTCTAATGTCGTTTGACAGCGCTATTCCTCTATTTACTAGTAAATTGCAGGATAAGACCCGTATTGCCGTTGGTTCTTTTGGTCCGACGCCAAAAATCGTGGTGAGTTGGCAGGATGCGGCGAGCTTGAAGCATCAGGAAAACGCGGTCATCCTGCCTATGCAGACAAGTTCAGACCTCTCTGAGGTCAGGGTAGACGTTGCACCACTCCGAGAGGTCAGGGTAGACGTTGCACCACCCCGAGAGGTCAAAGAAGCCTCGGTTTTTCAAGGGACTGGAGTTCAGAAGGATTTTTATGGGGCGCTCGAATGGAGCATTGGTCAAGCCAGAACTGTCGATGGGCGAAAGGGTATCGTCGTGTTCAGTGATGGCGTCCAACCGAACACTCCCAAGAAGGCCGTCACTATCGCTGGCGCCCGAACACAGAGACTGGTCGATGCTTCCGAGGATGGAGATTTTCAAAAACTGCTCGCCATAGCTAGGCGCAATGCCATTCCCATCTATTTTATTGCGATTGACACAGATCTGAACCCCGGCGATGACTTCTCTCCACTTCGAATACCGGATCAGCAGCAGTCACGCTCCAGGCTGGAACTCTTGGCTGGTACAACCGGTGGTCGCGTCATATATCCCCGAAATATCCAGGACGTCCTCGCCGGGTATGATGAAATATTGCGAGATCTTGGCTCTGCGTATACTATCGCTTACACGCCTAGCAACTCCACAAGTGACGGAACGTATCATCGAATTCGCGTTCAGCCCCGAGACGGGTCATGGCAGGTGTTGCAGTCTCGATCAGGTTATTACAGATGAACGCCAATCTACATCCAGGGTTTGCAAACGGGGAGAGAGAAGTTCTGATTTGAGCGACTATTAACATAGATCTCCTTTCCCTGACCCTCATATAGCCGCAAGAAGTCCCTGTCGTACCAAGCGCCTCGTTCTACGCCTTCCCAGGCCAAAACCCAATAGCTGCCCGGCTCCAATCCGTCGAACTTGAACTGGCCGAGGTCATCGGTCGTAAGATCACGATAGAGATCCAAACGGCGTCGTCGATCGTATCCAGGCACAATAGCTACCGTTGCAGCACCGACCGGCTCTGCCTTTTCGTTTACCACTTGCCCCTCTACACTACCGCCATCCGCCGCGATCACAATCTCCAGTTCGCTACTCGCTCTTGCGTCATACCGGAGAGCTTCTTCCAAAACGTTTACGCTCCCTAGCCGCGCTGCGGCGACGTAGGCGTTAGGCGTCGGCAAAGAGACTGTCACTCGGTAATCCCATGGGCGCAGCCCTTGTAACTTAAAACTTCCTTTCTCGACTACACTTTTAATCGGAATACTCGTTGTGACGATAGAGCGGTCAAGCATACGCAACGACGACGGAGGCCGCGGCGAAAGAGTGACCTGGGCATTCGCGAGAATCACAGACGACTCGTGCGGGTCTCCGTCGAAGTAGAGTCTTCCGTCAAGCTCTCCTTCCGGCATCGCTTCGACAACAATATCTCGCACGTCTGAATCGATCACATCGATTGGCACACGACCAAAAAGCGGAACCTGACCGTCCTTTGAAATCGCCACAAGCCAGTATGCTCCCGGCAGCACGCCCAGGATATCGAATGAATCTCTGACCTCAAAGGAACGCACTTCTACTGAATCGGGAACTATTTCCCGAGGGATCATCACCAACCTTGTGAGACGCACTCCTTTACCGGTTCCACCATTCACGATCACTCCACTTACTCGCCGCGGCCTAACACGTATCGCAAGGATATCTATGCCGGAAAGACTAGTACCGGCGGGAAGATCCACACGTCGTGCATCTTCAAGAAAAGTCGTCCCTGGAAAATATGTAGGCGGATAACCTTCCGTTTCGACCCTTGTAGGCAGATCGCGCCGCAACCTGCCCATGTCCCAAACGGCTGGTCCCGCAAACAACGCGTTAGTTGATGGTATAGCGCGAACATAGTACTGTCCAGGGGGCAACCCTTTAAGCCGATATTCGCCACGATCATTCGTTTGAGTGGACATGAGCAACTTGGCCTCGAGTCCAGCATTAGATCGCCCATGGGACGGCTTGAGCACATCCACTCGAACATGACGAGCCAACCTACCGTCGTGATACGTTATCCTTCCTAGGACCTCGCTTGTCGGCGTCATGCGTATCTCCAATCCTTGGATGTGCTCACCCGCAATCAGCGTGATCGGCCGCCCTGGCTCGAATGGTGACGGCTGTCCATAGTGGGCAGGCAAGTAACTGTCGGGACGTGTAGAAATAATCTGGTATCCCCCTCCTGGGGCGAGGCCAAAAATGGAGAATCTTCCGTCGGTCGCCGTCTTTGTGCTGTAGGACAAGACCCTGCCGTCCATGGCCACTCCAGTTACTTCCACGACCGCATTTGAAATCACCTTTCCGCTCTTGACATCCACAACTGTTCCTTCAAGCGATGCGGTCCCCGACTTCCGTTGGACGATACCAGGCGCCAGAAGAATAACGATCGCAGCAGTAACTAAGGCCACCATGTCTCGCACATTTCGTCAGTTAAATCAATAGCTGCCGCAAAGGAACTAGCCTTCGATCCCGGAATATTGCCAATTCGGCCATGCAAAGCCACCGCAGCCACCAGCTCCACTATAATACGCATAGGCAAACCAGTCTATCTCTCCATAGTCAAAGAAATCACAATATGTCTCTGTGTCAATATAGTCGGATGGTCCGAGAAAGGAGGTGTCCGGGTCGGTCAGGCATGAAGCGCTCCCGTAATTGACGCCAGCCTGTGTGGTACCGTCCACAAACCAGGAACCATCATAGTTGTATGCGAGATACGCGCTTAATTCCCCCAAAATTATACCGGCGCCATAGAGTCGGCCGTAGCCATAGATATAGCCGCTCCCGCCTTGCTGTTGAAGGAATAAGGGCGTCGCTTTGCTTGATAAATCGAACTTATGCGCCGCGTGTCCCATCTTCGCAACCGAAATATCTTCTTGGGTGATTCTCCCTTCCTGTACATCCCTGACAATTAGCTGACACATGTTATCAAGTCCCAGTCTTACGGCGCGTTTATAGCCCTTACGCGGAGTAAGAATTAGAAACCATGGAGGATTCGTGCATCGGCCGTTCCTCAGCTCCCCTGCCGACAGAACTTGTCCTACACGAAAACCAGATGCGTCATATCTAACAAGCTCTCTTGTGGAATCGTTACCTATAGTGCGTCCTCCGCCCCGGAAACGGAAACCGCCATCAAAAATGTACGACCGAAAGTTTGATCGCAACAATAACGGTTGAGCAGCGCTTGCTGCACCGGGAGGAAGATCGATGGGCGACAAAATGTCTCGTCCCGTCAACTCTGCAACACAGGCGACTACTATCAGCCCCAACAGCAAACGCCTTCTAAACAAAAATTCGAGTCTCGGACTTATTCTCATATCACACTCCTCCTTTCAATTGAAAATCCTCGACCTATAGGCGGAACTTTGAGAGGAAGAGCGAGAAGCGGGGGGGGGAAAATACCGGAGATTTTGTTTACGGAAGGATTCCCAAACCGTCATCTTGGCGCGCGCCATGCGCAGCGCCAAATGGACACGTAGTGGTGCTCGATGCGGAAACGGGAAATCGGTTTTGCGCCACGGTCAGGTGGGGCACTCTTGGCGGGTATTAAAGTAGGGTTCATTTTCTCGATAGCGCTGAGACGCTGCGCCGGGGCGCGCAGGCACTGCTGCCGGAGAGTCCCGGTGCGACGCCGATCCCGTCATTCAGCTCGTTGACGGCCCCGGGCCGGTGTCCCCAGGGCTTGCGCCGCTTAATTTGGATCAGGCAATTACCGGGATGTTCGCGAATCCTGACGCCCCAATCGCCTCCGTCCATCCTGAAACATTCGCAGTTTTTCAAAGCGTGGCGTTGTGTGCGGCGTCCAGGAATGTGTCCACGGGCCAAATCTCAATGCCATCATCCGTCACGCGCGACCGGCCGGCAGGATGGACCAATATGCGGCGCTCGAGTCTTGAAAGGTCCGCAATTGCGCGGAGTCCGCGCAGTTCTTCGGCGCCGATGTGCTGCGCAGCACGTTGGCCACCCAGCCCTCGAAGAGCGCCCCGCGTTCTTCTGTCGATGGAATCTCTAGCTGCTGCTTCACCGCGCGGACGATGCCGGCGTCCACCCAGTACAGCTTGGGATGTTTTTTCTCCCGCACGCGCAGGCTGGCTTCATAGGCGGCAACGCGGAAGGCAAGCAGCGTATCTTCCAAAATATCGATATAGCCGGCGGTCGTTGTCCGCGATGTGCCCGCACCTCGCGCGAGACTGGCCACGTTTAACGTTCGAGCATGAAACAGCGCCGCGACGGGAAGGAAGCGCGCAAATCCAGGCAGATTCCGCACCAAGGCCTCCGCCTGGATCCCAAATGTGAGCTGTCAAATGGCTTGTTGTGCGATGTGTAATGTACTTTTTTGGATGACCCACTTACCGAATGAGTCCTGGCAAATAGGGCGCATTGGGTCATTATCCAGTAGCGCCGGTTGACCGCGGCGCTGTGGATCTCATATCCTCCGTCCGATACTCCAACAGAGGAGACTTGCATATGGTTGGAATGCGTTGCGCCGCCGCTGTGCTGGGCGTGTGCATTGCGGCGGGCGGGGCGACCGGAATTCTCGGACAGGCGCAGCAGAATCCGGTTCCGCAAGCGCCGGGCCGCGGAGGCCGCGGCGCGCTGGCGCTGCTGCCGGCAAGTCCGGTTGCGACGCCGATCCCGTCATTCAAGCTCGTTGAGGGCCCCGGCCCGGTGTTCCCCGGGCTTGCGCCGCTCCCCGCAGGCGATGATCTCGCGCACTTCAAGTATGTCGTCAAAGAGTACTTCGTTTCCGGCATGGCGCAGGGCCAGCCGTACACGACGCGCATCCTGGTGCGGCGGCCGTCGGACATGCGGAAGTTCAGCGGAGTTATTGTCGCCGAAGCGATGCATCCGAGCGGCAACAGCTGGATGTTTCACTTCACGCACACCTACGTCATGACTCAAGGGCATGCCAGCCTGGAGATCGTCACGGGAAGCCTTCCTCAGTTCGTGGAATTTAACCGCGAGCGCTACAAAGAACTGAACATAGCGCCGAATCAGGCCAACGAAATCATTGCGCAGGTGGGGATGCTGATGAAGAGCGGTCGAATCAACACTGAAGACGGCCCGCTGGCAGGCCGTCCGGTCCGGCGCATGATTTTGATGGGAACCTCCGCGTCGGCCGGCATTTTGACCGCGTACCTACCGGCGCACATGATCTATCGCACACCGGACATGAAGCCGATCTTTGACGGCTTCCTTCCCACGAGCGTCGGCGGGAATAATCCCATCCGTCCTGTCGACGTTCCCGTCATCCAGATTCCGACGATGACAGAAGTTCAGGCCGCCGCCGCTTCCGGCAACCGCTATCGCCGACCCGACGGCGACGCGCCGGGAGATCAGTTCCGGATCTACGAATTCGCGGGCTCCGCCCACAACGATTCGCGCATCAACCCGACCTACAAGCCGGACCCGTGCCGCAATCCGGTCAGCCGGTTTCCGCTGGGCGCGATGATGGCCGTAGGGCTCGATCATCTGATCCAATGGGCCGATAAGAAGAAGATTCCGCCGCGCGGGGAATACATCGCCGTCGACGGCGATGCCAAGAACGACGGCTCTCTGCTTGCGCTCGACTCCTATGGGAACGCCAAAGGCGGAGTGCGCAACACATACGTCGACGTTCCACTCTACCGTTACGGCGTTCCAAACGAGGCCAACCCGACTCCCATCGCCAATCCCGCGCCGATCCTTGCAGGCCGCGGCGCGCAGTTCTTCTGCTCCATCGCCGGCTACGAGACGCCGCTCTCACGCGAACAGCTTCAAACCCTCTACAAGGACAAGAAGGACTACCAGAAAAAAGTCGACCAGCGGCTGAACCAACTCATCAAGGCCGGGTGGTTCCTTTCAATGTACAAAAACCTGGTACAGGAAGACGCCGCGAAGGCGGTCTTTTGAAGGGGAGTTGGCCCCCCTGCCGCCTTCGGCGGCTCTCCCCTTGAAGGGGGAAGAAATACTTCTGAAAGAGGTTTCGCAATGCTTGCCATGCTTGTCCTCTCCGCCGTTCTGGCCGCGCCGCAGACGGTTTCTTTCGATTTGAAGGACGCTGATCTGAGAGATTTCTTGACGGAAATGGGGCGCGCAGGCGACTTGAATGTCGTCGTGCATCCGACCGTCAGCGGCAAGATCACGCTCAGCGTGAAAGACGCGGCCTGGCAACCGCTGCTGGAAATAGTCCTCAAGAACTACGGGCTGGAAAGCGAACTCCAGGGCGACTTGATGCGCATCGTCCCCACAGCCGTGCTCGAAACTGAACACCGACAACGCGCCGCCCTTGAAGAAGCGCGCCGTGCGGCGGCGCCGCTGGCAACCCGGGTCATCATTTTGAACTACGCACGAGCCGTCGACGTCGCTGCGATTGTGTCCAGGTTTCTTTCACCGCGGGGGACAGTGGTGGTTGACTCCCGCAAGAACGCCATCATCATCCGGGACTCCGCCCCGTGAAGGGGCGACCACATACATGACTCGCTGGACCTTCTATCGCCTTCGGGTGGCTTGCGAAGCATTTCCTCCCCCTTCGAGGGGGAGAGCCGCCGAAGGCGGCAGGGGGTCCCACCGCGCAACTAAGCTTTTCTCTCCAGAATGAACTTCGGAATGCTTTGCAGCGCATCCCGGTAGATGGACGGGGAGAATTCCTCCAATAACAGATGAGCTTTATTCGCGTAAGTCTTTGCAAGAGCATGCGTCTTTTCCAGCCCGCCGCAACTCTCGACAAGCTCTAAAATCTCCCGGCTTTGGACGGATCGAAACTCCCGTTCGGCCAGCACGGTGCGCACTTTCGACGTATCGCTTGGCGCGCCGTTCTTCATGACGAATGCGACAGGGTACGTCATTTTGCCTTCCTTCAAGTCGCTTCCGACGGGCTTCCCGAGGGTCTCCTGCGTGGACGTCAGGTCCAGCAGATCGTCGACAAGCTGAAACGCCATGCCCAGGTTCTTGCCGATCGCGGCGAGGCGCTCGGCGGTTCCGTGGTTCAGGCCGGCGGCGATCGCGGGAAGGCGCGTGCAGCCGGAAAAGAGGTATGCGGTCTTTCTCTCCACGATGTCCAAAAGCTGCTCCTCGCGCACCTCGGAACGGCCGATCAAGGTCAGTTGCAGCAGCTCGCCTTCGACCATCTTTTGCGTAATCTCGATGAGCGTGTGGAGTATGTCGAGATTTTTTTCCCCCAATGCGACGGCGAACGACTGCATGTAGAGCCAATCGCCCGCCAGCACCGTCATGGGATTGCCCCACTGCGAATTCGCGGTGGGCCGCCCCCGGCGCGTGTCGGCGGCGTCAATGATGTCGTCGTGAACCAGCGTGGCGTTGTGAATGAATTCGACGACCGCCGCCAGTCGAATCACAGCCGGCGACGCATGGCCGATCATCTTGGAAGTAAGAAGCAGGAGGGCGGGACGGATGCGCTTGCCGCCCCCGTCCAAGAGGTATTCCCCGATCTCCGTGATCGGACGAATCGGAGACTGCGTATAGCCCCTGAGCTCCTCTTCAACTTGAGCAAGTTCCGGCGCAATGAGTTGGTAGATCTCTCGCGGCGTCATCAGCCTCCCCGCGCGGGATTTTACGATGTTTCGCTGAGAGAAAACAGCCGTGCGAAATTTGACGCAGTCTCGTGCGCAAGCTGATCCGCGCTGACGCCGCGCGCCGCCGCTAGAAACCGAAGCGTGTCGGCCGCGAAAGCAGGCTCGTTGCGTTTGCCGCGATGTGGGACCGGCGCAAGGTAGGGAGAGTCGGTTTCGATCAGCAGTCGATCCGCCGGTACCTGACGCGCAAGGCGAACCAGCGCGTCGGCCCGCGGAAACGTCACGATGCCGGAGAAGGAAATCATGAATCCACTTTCCAGTGCAAATTCAAAGAAGTCCGGTCCGGATGTAAAGCAATGGATGATGCCGCGCCGCGGTCTCTGCTCACGTAGAATTTCCATCGTATCTGCATCGGCCTCACGCGTGTGGATGATGACGGGCTTGTCGAGTTCGACTGCAACAGCCAACTGCTCCTGGAACACGCGGCGTTGAACTTCGCGTGGAGAGTGGTCGTAGTGATAATCGAGCCCGATTTCCCCGACGGCGACGACGCGCGGATGCGCCGCCAGTTCTTGGAGCCGCGCGCGATGACGGCCTTCGAACTTTGAAGCGTCGTGCGGATGAACGCCGGCGGACGTGTAGATCCAATCGTGGGCCGCCGCCAACGGGACTCCGCATCCCATGTCGTCAGGTCCGGTCCCGTTGCCGATCGTGAGAATCCGGCGCACGCCTGCGTCCCAGGCGCGCTGAATGACCGCGGCGCGGTCCGCATCGAAGCGCGGATCGTCGAGGTGAGCGTGGGAGTCGACCAGCATTGCGATGGGCCGCCTACCGCAGGCGGGCGCCGTTTTGTACGTCTTCGTTGAAGCCGACGAGAACCGGCTGATCGTTTTCGCCGATCGATGCAGCCACGATCATGCCGTTCGACTCCAGACCTCGAAGCTTGCGCGGCTGCAGGTTGGCGACGACGACGACCTTTCTTCCGACCAAAGCTTCCGGCGCATAGGCTTTTGCAATCCCCGCCAGGACCTGTCTTTTCTCGAAACCCAAATCGACAATCAGCCGCAACAGTTTATCGGCGCCTTTCACGCGCTCGGCTTCGACAACGGTTCCAACGCGAAGATCCACTTTTGCAAAGTCGTCAACCGTAATTGACGGCGCAAGCGGAGGCGCGGCGCCATTGGCTTCGGCGGACGCCGCAGGAGCGCCGCGCTGCGCAGCGGCCTCGAGTTTCTTGAACGCCTCGCTCGCGTCCACGCGAGGAAACAAGGCCGGTCCGCCGCGCACTGTTTTTCCAGAGAGATCCTGCGACCAACATAGAGCCGCAAGCGATGCGCTTCGTACGTCGCCGTCAAGCCCGAGCTGGGTCCATATCGCTTGCGCGGTCTTTGGAATGACCGGGGCCAGCAGCACGGCGATAATCCGCAGCGACTCTGCGGCGTGGAACAGCACACTGTCCAGCTTTCCAGCCTCGGACGGCTTCTCCGCCAGCGCCCACGGCTCGTTTTCAACGATGTACTTGTTGACCCTCGATATCAGCTCCCAGACGTTTTCGAGCGCTCGCGAAAAGTTGTAGTCGTCGAAATTCGTCCGATAGTTTTTGATGACCTGGGCGGCAAGCGACTGCACGTCTACGTCGCCCGCGGCGACGCCGGCGCCGGGAATCCGGCCGTTACGGTATTTGCCGATCATGGCCGCCGTACGGCTAAGCAGGTTGCCGAGGTCGTTCGCCAGATCGCTGTTGGCGCGTTGAATCAACGCATCGAAGCTGAAATTGCAGTCCTGACCGAACGCCATTTCGCGGAGCACAAAGTAACGAAGCGGTTCGGAACCGAAGACCTCATCGAGAACGTAGGGATCGAGAACGTTGCCGCGGGATTTCGACATTTTTTCGTCTTTGGACAGCCACCAGCCGTGTCCAAAGACGGTCTTCGGCGGCTCAAGGCCTGCAGCCATAAGGAACGCGGGCCAGTAAACCGTATGGAAGCGCAGAATGTCCTTGCCGACGAGATGCAGGTCCGCCGGCCAATACTTGGTGAACACGGCGTCGTTGGTTTTGAAATGGATTCCCGTCAGGTAGCCGGTAAGGGCGTCGAACCAGACGTAGAAAACGTGTTTCGGATCGTCGGGCAGCGGTATTCCCCATTTCAACGTCACGCGGCTGATCGACAGATCCTTGAGCCCGCTCTTCACAAACGACGCGATCTCGTTGCGGCGCGTCTCAGGCCGAATGAATTCAGGCCGCTTTTCATACAGATCGAGCAAGCGCTCCTGAAAAGCGGAAAGCTTGAAGAAATAACTTTCTTCTGAAAACCATTCGGTCGGCCGGCCGCAATCCGGACAATTCACGGGCTTGGCGGGATCGGTTTCCGGCGCGTACGCCTCGTCGGATACGCAGTACCAGCCGGAGTATTGCCCTTTGTATATGAAGCCGTTCTCTTTTGCCCGGGTATAGAGCTCGATGACGCCGGGGTCATGACGCCGGTCCGTCGTGCGGACGAACTCGTCGTATTCGATTCCAATCTGCTTCCAGAGCCTCGTGTATTGGGAATAGACGCGGTCGGCCAACTCTTGCGGGCCGATTCCCAATGCGCGGGCGGACCGTTCGATCTTCTGTCCGTGTTCGTCGGTGCCGCATAGCAGTTTCACATCGAAACCCATCATGCGTTTGTAGCGCGCGATCGCGTCCGCAACGATCGTCGTATAAGTCCCTCCGAAATGCGGCGGCGCGTTGACGTAGTACAGCGGCGTGGTGATGTAGAAAGTCTTTTGCATACAAGTTAAGTATAAATGACAGGTGTTCTGGAGCCGCTAATGACGCCAAGAACGCAAATTCAAGGCTTCTGCGTCGGCCGGATCACGAGTTCGCTGATGAAGCTGTTGGGCGCTTGTGTGACGATCATCGCGACGGCATGCGCAATGTCGGACGGCGAAAGCATCCGTTCTCGGGACTTGTCCTGCTTGTAGTCCCCGGAAAAACTCGTATTCGTCGAGCCTGGACAGATCACAGTGGCGCGAACTCCATATTCGCGGACTTCCTCGGCGAGCGATTGCGTGAAACCTACGACTCCGAACTTTGAAGCGCAGTAGACGGCGCGCGTCGCGGATCCTACTTTTCCGGCGATCGACGCGATGTTGATGATGTGCCCGGTTCTGCGGCGGATCATCGAAGGCAAGACGCGGCGGCACGTCCAGAAGATGCTTCTCAGATTTGTTTCCAGAATTTCCTCATAGTCGTCATCCTTGAAGTCGGCGACCTTGCCGAAGATTCCAACGCCGGCGGCGTTGACGAGAATATCGATGGGGCCGAGCGTCGTCTCCGTCTGATCCAGCAGTGCGTGGACGTCCTCCCGGCGGCGCACGTCCGTGCGGATCACGCTGGCGTCGCCGATCCGGCGCGCGGTTTCTTCAAGCTCGGAAACGCTCCGCGCTGCAAGGGCAACGCGGGCGCCGATGCGGCCCAGCTCCACGGCGATCGCGCGGCCGATGCCGCGGCCCGCGCCCGTCACGACGGCGACCTGTCCTTCGATGCGGCTCATAGGCTAATCTCCCGGAACGCCAATCTCCTGATCCTTGTACTGCAGTTGATAGAGCTTGTAATACAGGCCGCGTTGGGCCAGCAACTGCTGGTGCGTTCCTGTTTCTCGAACGCGGCCTTTGTGCAAAACGATGATCTTATCGCACCTCTGAATCGTCGACAGGCGATGCGCGATGATGATCGAGGTGCGGCCCTGCATCAGGCGATCGATGGCTTCCCGTATTTTGATTTCCGTCTCCGTATCAACGCTGGATGTGGCTTCATCCAGAATCAAAATTCTGGGGTCGTGCGCCAGCGCACGCGCGAAGGCCAGCAACTGTCTCTGGCCTGACGACAGCGTCGTTCCACGCTCATTGACGGGATGATCCAGACCGGCCGGAAGCGTCTCGATGAACGGCATGAGATTCACGTCGCGAGCGGCGGCGAGGATTCGCTCGGACGGGATGTCGGAACCCAGGCGGATATTGGACGCCATCGTGCCCGAAAACAGGAAGACATCCTGCAGAACGACGCCGAACGAGCCGCGCAGATAGGAAAGATCCAGCGAGGCGATGTTTCTGCCGTCGAGCAGGATTGCGCCTTGCTGGATATCGTAGAACCGCGTGAGCAGGCTTGCTACGGTCGTTTTGCCCGCGCCCGTGTGGCCCACAATGGCGATCGATTCTCCGGGGCTCACGTGGAATGACACGTCGCGAAGAACCCACTCGTCCGTGGGCGCGGGGTCCCTATAAGCAAACCAGACATTTCTGAACTCGATCTCGCCGCGAGCCGGCTCGGGCGGAACCACGGCGCCTGGCCGGTTGACGACGGCCGGCTGCGCATCCAGGACCGTGAAAATCCGTTCCGAACTCGCCATCGCCGACTGCAGGATGTTGTACTTCTCGCTCATGTCGGCGATAGGACGGAAGAAGCGCTCGGCGTACTGAATGAATGCAATCAGTGCGCCCAACTCCATCGCGCCCTGGATGACCCGGCCGCCGCCGTACCAGATGATGAGCGCAATCGCGACGGCGCTCAGCAGCTCGATGACCGGATAGAACCACGCATACGCAAAGATGCTGGAGATGTTGGCCTGCAGGTGTTCCCTGTTGATCGCGTCGAACTTCGCGCTGCTCTTCTTTTCCCTGTTATAGAGCTGGACGACCGCCATTCCTGTGATGTGCTCCTGCAGGAAGGCGTTGATCTTTGCAATCGCTACGCGGACGCGGCGGTAGGATTCCCGCGCCCTATAGCGAAAGACGGCTGTAGCCAACACAATGAACGGCAGCACTGCCATTGTCAGCAAGCCCAGACGCCAATCCATGATGAGAATGGCGATCAGAATGGCCGCGAGCGTGAAGATATCGCCGAATATCGACACGATGCCGGCGGAAAACAGCTCATTCAGCACATCGACGTCGCTGACGACGCGCGTGATCAGCCGCCCCACGGGATTGCGGTCATAGAAGGCCGGCGACAGATTCTGCAGATGCGTAAAGATCTGCATCCGCATGTCGAACATGATCTTCTGGCCTGTCCGTTGCAGCGTGAGCGACTGCAGGGCGCCGGCGCCGAACCCGACCAGGAGAAGCAACACGTAACCGCCTGCAACCCAGACCAGTCCTCCCAGATTGCTCACGCCGTCGCGGGGCGCGATGTAGTCGTCGACCGCGATACGGACCAGTTGCGGGCGCACGGCTTCTAAGGCGGACTCCAGCAGGATCAGGCAAAACGCGGCGAAGACAAACTTCCGGTACGGCCTGAGGTAGCGGATCAAGCGGCGCATCAGCCGGGCGTCGTAGGCTTTGCCTAATACTTCTTCCTCGTGCATTGTCACTCGCTGACTTCGAGCTCTTCCTCCAGCAACTGCCGCCGGTGCAGCTCCGCGTAATAACCGTCCTGCCGCAAGAGAGCGTCGTGCGTCCCGCGCTCCACAATCGATCCTTTGTCGAGAACGATGATCTCGTCGGCTTCCTTTACGGTCGAGACGCGGTGACTGATCAGAATCGAAGTCCTCCCGCGCATGACCTCCTTCAGTTCGTGCAGTATGCGCTCCTCCGTATACGTGTCGACGCTCGACAGGGCGTCGTCGAGAACCAGAATCTTCGGGTCGCGGATGACCGCGCGCGAGATGGCGGTGCGCTGCTTCTGGCCGCCGGATAAGGTAATGCCGCGTTCCCCGACCATCGTGCGGAATCCGGCGGGAAACCATTGCACGTCATCGTAGATGCTGGATATCTGCGCCGCACGCTCGATCTCTTCCATGGAGGCCGCGTCGACGCCAAAGGCGATGTTCTCTTCCAGGGTTTCAGAAAAGAGGAACGTGTCCTGAGGAATGAACCCAATCGACCGGCGCAAGCTTTCCAGAGGGATCCGCTCGATGGGCGTTCCGTCGATGAACACCGTGTTCGGAGGCGCGTCATACAGCCGCGGAATGAGGTGCGCCAGGGACGACTTGCCGGATCCGGTCGCGCCAACGATCGCAATGGTCGCGCCTTTGGGAATCTTCAACGATATGTTCCGGAGAACCGGCGCGCCATTGTAGGAAAAGTTGAGATTCTTGAATTCGATTTCGCCCTCGATCTCGAAATCGCGGTGGACGCCGGGCGCGTCGCGCACGGCGGGCTCGGCGTCGAGAATGTAGTTGAGCCGTTCCATCGACGCGCGGCCGCGCTCGAGCAGATTCACCACCCAACCGAGCGCAATCATCGGCCACATCAAGCTCCCCAGGTAAACGAGGAAGCGGACGAAGTCTCCGAGCGAAATGACGCCTTGGACTACCTGCCGGCCGCCGAGCCACAACACAATGACGATGGAGAGTCCGATGACGAGTTCCATCGTAGGGTAGAACACGCTCGTGATCCGTATGAGCTCGAAATTCTTTTCCATCAGCGACTCGTTCAGACGGCGGAAATCCCGGATCTCGTGCGGCTCCTGCACGAACGCCTTCACGACGCGCATGCCGGCCATGCTTTCCTGCACACGCGCGCTCACGTCGGCGAGCCGGGCTTGCGATTCTTCCGTGAGCGCGTGGATCTTCCGGCCGAAGCTCCGTACGGCGAGCGAAACGATCGGCAATGGCATAAACGCGAACAGCGTCAGCGTCCAACTGATGGAAAGCATGATCGGAATCGTCATGGCCGTGACCGCCAGCGTGCCGGCGCTGTACATAATCCCGGGCCCGAGCAGCATGCGGACGTTGCTGAGATCGTTCGTCGCCCGCGACAGCAGGTCGCCGGTCTTGTTCCGGTGATAGAAGGAAACGGGCAGCAACTGAAGCCGCGCGAAGACGTCGTTGCGCAAGCTGTATTCGACGTCCCGCGAAACGCCAATGAGCAGCCATCGCATGGTGAAGCGGAAGATTCCCTGCAGAATGGTCAGTCCTACGATCAGCCCGGCGTAATACGCCAGTCTTCCACGCGTTACGGACTCGGTCAGGCTGTCCACCGCGTCTCCGATCACCCATGGCGCGGCCAGCAGAAAAGCGTTGGCCAGCGCGACGCACGCAAACCCCAAAGCCATGCGCTTTCGGTGCTGTCGCAAGTATGGAAGAAGACGCGATGCAAACTGCCATCGCTGGACGTCGAAAATCGTCATCAGTCCCTATAGTAGACTATCCAGGCTAATCCCAATGCCCAGGGAATCTCGGGGCTAGTGGGATCGTTAACATGCCTGGAGAATCCATGAGTCAGGCGAATGGGGAATCTTGAAATTGGACGAATCCTGCATCTCAAACCCGAAATCTAAGATTTCTGAATGGACTGGCACAAATCCGAAGCAGGCGTCGCTGCGCCGAAACAGTCCAATCTGCACTTTCAGATTTCGGGTTTGAGATGCAGGATTCGTCCAATTTCAAGATTCCTTTAAACCGCGGGCCCGCCGTCATGTCCAACCTTCGTGAGGCCGACAGGAAGAGCAGGAACAAGTCGAATATGGACAATGCATTGACGGCCACGATGGCCATGACTTCCGAAGCCGCGGACCCCGATCTCAGTCTCGTCGACCGGTACCTGGCCGGCGACATGACCGCCTTCGACGAGCTGATGATTCGCTATGAACGGCAGATCTACCGCGTCTGTTACCGGTTCGTCGAAAACCGCGACGACGCCCGGGATCTCGCGCAGGAGGTATTCATCAAGGCGTTCGAACACCTCCCGAGTTTCCGGCGAGAGTCCAGCTTGAAAACCTGGCTGTACCGCATTGCCATGAACCATTGCATCAATCACGTGAAGAAGAATTCGCGTGAATTCGTCGAGGTTAACGAGCTGACCGGCAGTATTCGGCCCTCCGTTCACGCGGATATGGAGGAACGCGAGCGGCGCGAGCGCTTTCGCAGCATGGTCCAGAAGCTGCCTCCAAAGCAGCGGGCGATTCTGGAGATGCGCATTCACGAGCAATTGAGCTATGAGGAAATTGCGAGAATGTCGGGGCGCTCTGTGTCGACGATCAAGGCCAGCGTATTTTTTGCTCTGGAAAAACTGCGGAAACTGCTAAAAGAACCGAAACGGAACGCAGCCCGCGGCTGAGGCAAGGGCGATGTTTGGACACCTCAAACCCGAAGACTTCATCAACCTGATTGAAGGGACGCCGATCGCCGAGAAGCGGCGCGCGCATCTGCAGGCATGTGCGTCCTGCCGTGAGAGGATCGAGCCGTTGACGGCCGTCTACGCCGACGCGCGGGCGATGCGGATCGAAGAAGACGGCATTGCGGAGCCCGACTGGTCTGCGTTCCGTTCCTCCGTCCGCGACGCCATGCTGTCGCGGTCCGTGCGGCGCCAGTCCGCCGCGCACGGATGGACGGCGTGGGCGGCGCGGCCGGCTATGGGGTGGAGCCTGTCGGCGGCGTTCGCCGTTGTGCTTGTGGCGGTCCTATGGAGTTGGAATGGTTCGACAACGGCGCCCGTCCCGCCTCAGATGTCCGCGTTGGAAGGCGCATCCCTCGATGTTTCCGACATGGATGCGGGCATGTGGCCGCGGACCGGCGTTTTCGATGAAATCGCGCAGCTCGACGAAGATGAAGCCGAATATCTTCGCCAGTTGTTGCATGAAGCGATGCAGGAAGGTTCGGCGACGCAATGAAACGCTTTGCCATGCTTTCGTCGATCGGCGTGCTCTGGTTGGCCTGCGGCGGCGCCGGCGCGATCGAGCAGGACCAGGATCTTGGCACGATCGTGGCCGAACCGGCGCCGGTGCAGGAAGCCGTCGAAGATTTCTACATTAGCCAGTTTGCGGCGCAGTTGAAACTGAATGATCAGCAGTCGCTGCAGGTGTTGCCCGCTCTGAGGAAGGCCCTCCGGCAGCAACGCAATCTTGCGGCGCAACAGACGCGCGCCAGGATGCAGCTCCAGCAAATGCTTCAAAAGGGCGCTTCCGAAGAAGAAATTCAAAAGCAGATGGAAGTGATTCGTGAAGCGGACGTGAAGGCGCAGAACTTCGAAAAAGAGTTCGACGGCGCCTTCGCTCAATTCCTCACGCGAACCCAACAGGCCCGGCTGTTGGTCGTCCGGCCGCGGATCGAACAGCGCATCCGCCAGATGATCGACCAGGCCCGCCTCAACAACCAGCGCCGCCTTCAACAACAGCGGCCGATTCAAAACCCGCCTGCGCGCCGTCCTCAAGTCCAGCCGCGCGGCAGCGCACCCGGACGCTAAGACAGGCTCGCCAACGGATTCCCGCATAGATCGCGTCTGACGCCTTCATAAGAATCGGCTTCTGGCGTCCATCTTTCACGATAGATACGATGCTTTGATCATGGTCTTTTTTATTTGCTGTCGAACTCGGATATAGTGGGCGGCATGACAGAACGCATCCAAAATGTCCCAGGCTATCAGTGGATCGTCGCCGATCCCGACCTGCTAGGCGGAAGCCCGGCGGTGAAGGGCACGCGGTTGTCAGTTGCACACATCCTTGCTTGCTTGGCAGAAGGGATGACCGGAGAGGATATTGCTCACGACTATCCAGGCTTTCCCCCCGAATCTCTGCCCGAAATCTTGAGATTCGCTGCTGAACAGATGGAGCGCCTAAGCTCCGGCGGCGATGCTGCTGCTTGACCACAATCTTCCTCATCAGCTCCGCGACCTGCTGTCAACTTACGGCTTGGAAACCGAAACAGCGTCTTCGCGAGGGTGGGAGCAGCTGCGAAACGGCGAACTCGTCGTCGCTGCGCACGGCGCCGGTTTCGACGTGATTTTCACTCGGGACGCGAAGTTTGGGGAGGCGGCGGCAAAGTCGCTGCTTGCGTTTCCCAGCATGGCGGTAGTCGTAGTCAAGTTGCCGCAACGTAGCTGGAAACTCTACGCCGATGCTTTTCGCGCCGCGTGGGAGAAGTCGCCGGTGATTCCTCAGCCGGGAAAAGTCGCCTTCTGGCCCTGAAACCTGCGGCGTCGATTGCCAAGAAATCTGCGCTGCCTCAATTTCAAAAGACATCGCTGTCGGAAAGGTCGACGCCGATGCGTCAGACCTGCCAAATCTGTGCGACGTTAAAAACGAAGCCAGAAAGGACAGGTTCACCCGAGATCGTCTGAGGTTCTTCCAGGACCTGAATCGGCTGCCCCGGCCGGTAAATGTGGGCTTTCTTCTGAAAGGGGTCAATCAGCCAAGCGAGTTCTGCGCCGTTTGCGATGTACTCCTCCATCTTGGCCTGCAGCATTCTGAATCTCGCCGGCCGTCTGTCGCTCGGAGACATCAGTTCCGCGACGAAATCCGGACAGAATTGCGGCAGCTTCTCCCGCTTTTCCTCCATTAACGCATCCCAGAGTTCTTTGCGAACCCACGACGCATCCGGACCGCGCCGTGCGCCATTCGGAAGATGGTAGACGACGCCTGGAACCAGCGCGATTCCTCTTCCGTCTTGGCGGGCCCAAATCACCAGATCCGCGGCAAGAATGGTGTTCTGAAACCCTGTTTTTGGGCCCGGAGGCGTCATAATGATCAGCTCCTTCCGGGCAGTCGTTTCGAAAAGGAAGTCGCGATTGTCCGCGCAAAGCTCGATAAAATCGTCGTCCGAAAGCGCGACTTTTTCGAAGTTGAGCACAATCATGTCGTCCATTCGCCTCACGCCACCAGTACGGCCGCGCCTTCGACTTCCCCGCGCCGCAAAAGATCCAATGCTTCGTTCGCAGCGCCCAGCGGAAAGGTTTGCGTCGTTGTTTGCAACGGCGCTTGCGCGGCCATTGCCATGAAAGCGCGAGCGTCGCTCCTGGTCAGGTTTGCGACGGAACAGATGACGCGTTCTCCCCATAGAAGCTCGTAGGGGAACCCGGGGATGTCGCTCATATGGATGCCGCCGCACACGACAACGCCGCCCTTTCGAACGACTTTCAACGCCGCCGGAACGAGTGTTCCCGCGGGCGCGAAAATAATGGCCGCGTCGAGCGGTTCTGGCGGCGTCTCGTCGGATCCTCCGGCCCACACGGCGCCCAGACGACGCGCAAACTCCTGCCCGCGCGCGTCGCCGGGCCGCGTAAACGCGTAGACGCGCCGCCCTTCGAAAGAAGCAATCTGGCAGAGAATGTGCGCCGCCGCGCCGAAGCCGTAGAAGCCGATCCGGTCCGCGCCTCCGGCTTTCAAATACGATCGATAACCGATCAGCCCGGCGCAGAGCAGTGGGGCCGCTTCGACGTCGTTAAACTTGTCCGGAATCTCCACGCAAAAACGATGATCCGCGACCGTGTATTCCGCGTAACCGCCGTCAAGCGTGTAGCCGGTGAAGCGCGCGCGGTCGCATAGATTTTCATTGCTGGCGCGGCAAAACTCGCAGTTTCCGCATGTCCAACCCAGCCACGGCACGCCGACGCGCGTTCCCAGCGGCAGACCCGCGACTCCGGCGCCGAGCGCCGTCACGCGGCCGACGATCTCGTGGCCTGGAATCAGCGGCGTCTTCGGATTGCTCAAGTCGCCGTCGATGACATGCAGGTCGGTGCGGCAGACGGCGCACGCGGCAATGCGGATGAGAACCTGATCATCGGACGGCGTGGGCGCCTCGATGGAACGCTCTACCAACGGCCGCCCTGGCTGATCCAGCACCATCGCGCGCATACAACAACTCCGCTACGCGACCAGCAGAATCTGCAGGTCCATCAGGTTCGTCTGCGTCGGTCCGGTGACGATGAGGTCGCCCGAAGCGCCGAGCAACGTCCACGAATCGTTGTTGCGCAAATATTCCGCCGGCTTTAATCCGCGCTCCTGTGCGCGCCGGCATGTGTCCGGATCCACCAAGCCGCCCGCCGCGTTGGTGGGGCCGTCGGTTCCATCGCTCGCAACGCTGGCGAAGCAGCACGAAGGGGATCCCGCCCGACCGGTCATCGCGTTCGCATAGGCAATCGCCCATGCGAGCGCCATCTCCTGGTTCCGGCCGCCTGAACCGCTTCCCCGGACAGTCACAGTAGTCTCCCCTGCCGAAAGAACGCAGGCTGGGCGGGAAACGGGATTGCCTGTGCTTACGATTTCCCGGGCGATAGCCGCAAAGAAAGCGCCGGCCTCTTTGGCTTCTCCTTCGAGTTCCGTTGCAAGAATCGTCGTGTTGAAACCCAATGCACGCGCCTTCGCGTGCGCAGCGTTCACCAGGAGCCGGTTGTTCGCGATGATGAAGTTGTGCGCGTTGTGAAACGCCGGGTCCCCCGGCTTCGGAGTATCCGGAATCTCTCCCGCCGCGCCGCGCTCCAGCCTGTACGCAACAGCAGTCGGAACGCGCACGGCATACTTGCGAATGATATCGACCGCATCGGCGAATGTGGTCGAGTCGGGCGTCGTGGGGCCCGATGCGATGAAATCCAGCGGATCGCCGATCACATCCGACATGATCAACGCGATCATCGACGACCCCGGGGCCCAGCGGACCAACTGCCCTCCCTTGATTTCCGACAGATGCTTCCGCACCGCGTTCAGCTCGACAATCGACGCGCCGGCCTTCATCAACAGCGCCGTCGTCTCTTGCTTTTCCGCCAGCGTGATCCCGGCGGGGGCGGGCCAGAGCGCCGAGCCGCCGCCGGAAATCAGGCACAGTATGACGTCCTCGGGCCCCGCGCCTTTGAGGAGTTCGCGCATTTCACGGACTGCGAGGACTCCTGCTTCATCGGGAATGGGATGGCCGGCTTCGAGGCATCGAATGCGGCGCAACGGCAAGCCGTGTCCGTGCTTGGTGACAACAAGTCCCGCCGAGATGTGGTCGCCGAAGATTTCTTCCACCACCTGCGCCATGCGGGCCGCGGCTTTACCCGCGCCGATGACGATCAGTCGATTGTTCAAGGAGAATTTCTGATCCGCGACCACAAGCGTTCCGCCGTCCCATTGCACAGCGCGGCGAATGCAGGCCGCCGGGTTCGCCGCATCCAGCGCCGCCTCCCAAATCCGGCGGGCGCAGACGCGCAATTCGCCGACGGTCATTTGGCCGAGTTTTCCAGGTTCTGCAGTGCTTTCGAGCGGATCTCCTGAACTTGAGCGCGGTCGGAAGCTTTGGGACTCTCCGCGAGGTAGGCGTCCAGACGCCCGATCGCTTCCGCCCACTTTCCTTGCCGCATGTACAGATTGGCCAACATCAGATGAGCCGGCGCCATGCGCCGGTCCAAGTCCAATGCGCGCTTCAGATGCGTTTCCGCCTCTTCGTAGAAGGCCGACTTGTAGTTGGCGGTTCCCAAAAGGTAGTACGCCATCGCCGATCGCGAGTTGAGCTTGACAGCGGTTTCGAGAACGTCGAGGGCTTCGTCGAGAATTCTGCCGCGGAGCCGCCGGCTGCCCGAGGTTGTTGACTCCGCTTCCTGAATATAGAGAGAACCGAGATTGATCAGCGGCTGCACGGAACGAGGATTGAGCTCGCGGGCTTTCTCGAACTCCTTCTCCGCATCGCGAAAGCGCTCCAGCCGTTGATAGACCGTTCCGAGAGAGTTGCGCGCGTTGTAGTAATCCGGAGCTATCTTCAAGGCCGCCTCCAGGTGTAGGGCCGCCTTCTTGAAATTGTCCCGGCGAATTTCCTCTTGCGCGTTTTCGTATTCCTTAACGGCTTCCTTCGGATAATTGCGGTCGAGCTCCGTAACGTCGACGATCGGGCTGTCTCTCGGCGCGTCAACCGTTACGAATGCCTTCCTGTTGAGAAAGATGGTCGGCACAACAACCGTAGTGAGACCCGGAACAAAATCCACGGACTCACGGACGTCCTCAAAACTGGGAACTTTGACGCTAACGTAATAGTTTCCGCGGGGCAGGCCGCGAAACTCGAAGTTGCCCAGGCTGTCGGAAAAAGTGGCCGCCACGACCTGTTGCTCGGCGCGTTCGAGCGTGACCTCAACGCGCTCGGCGGGACCGGACTCCGCAACGATCTTCCCACGAATGCCGTAGCTGGCGAGGTTGGGCTGCGTGCCGCGAGTCTGGGCGAGGATCGGGCCGGCGCTCATGAGAATGAGCAGCGCAATGGTCAGCGCCTGAAGTTTGAGTGTGGCCCAAATCATCGTTATCGCGTGTCTTATACTCGCGCGCTCAAGAAGTTGTCAAACAAAAGCCCGGCGGCGGCCATGCTAGACTAATCGCGGTATGGATGGCGCCGCAGGCTCTCTGTTGCTCTCGCAGCAGGAGATCGAACGCCGCGTAGCAGAAATGGGCCGGCAGATCTCGTCCGATTTCGCCGGCCGCACTGTGACAATCATCGGAATACTGAAGGGCAGCTTCATCTTTGTAGCGGACCTCATCCGCCGGCTCGATCGATCCCTCCGGGCCGAGGTAGACTTCATCTCAGTCGCCAGCTATGGAAATTCTACATCGTCAGCGGGCGTCGTCCAGATGGGAAAAGACATTGAGATTCCCGTCGCAGGCAAGGACGTGCTGCTTGTCGAGGACATCATCGACACGGGTTTGACTCTGACGTACGTTCACGGCCTCATGATCGAGCGCGGCGCGCGGTCCGTCCGCGTAGCGGCCCTGCTGGAGAAGGCTGAAACCCGCAAATACGCCGGCGTCGTCGACTATGTGGGCTTCAAGATTCCGAATCGCTTTGTCGTCGGCTACGGACTGGACTACGCCCAGCTTTATCGCAATCTTCCGGAGATTCGCATTCTCGATGACGTCTGATTTTGGCCGCTTTATCGATCATACGCTGCTTCGGCCGGAGGCCGGGCCGGAAGACATCCGGCGCCTGTGCGGGGAAGCCGTGGAATACGGAATGGCGGCCGTCTGCGTTTTTCCCTCGCATGTCGGCCTGGCTCGAGACGTCTTGGGAAGCAGCCGCGTTCGGCTCGCTACGGTTGCTGCGTTTCCTTTCGGCGCGACATTCACCGAAATCAAAGACGCCGAATTGCAGGCCTCGGTGCGCCGCGGCGCCGACGAAGTGGATATTGTGATCAACATCTCGGCGCTGAAGGCCGGCGACGCGCGTTACGTCGAAGATGAGATGCAGCACCTGACGGCGACGTCGCGCCGGTTGGGCGCAGCATGCAAGTTCATCATCGAGACGGCTCTTTTGACCGACGACGAGAAGATCCATGTATGCCGCATCGCAAACCGCGTTCGACCGGACTTCATGAAGACATCCACCGGATACGGACCCTCCGGGGCGACCGTTGCAGACGTGCGATTGATGCGCGCGCATCTCTTGCCCGAGATTCAGATTAAAGCCGCAGGAGGAATTCGCTCCTACCCTGAAGCGGCCGCCATGTTGACGGCCGGCGCCGCCCGCCTTGGAACAAGTGCGGGCGTCAAGATCATCCAAGAGGCTGAACTCCAATGAAACCCGATCCCAAGACTGCTGAAATCCCCGGCTCCGGCGCTTTCGCGACGGCGGCCGACGCAAATTTCCTTACCACGCTCGTCGAGATCAATCACGAAATCACTTCGATCCTCGATCTCGATGAGCTTCTCAGGAAGATTGCGGAATTGACGCAGCGCATCGTCCCCTATCAGATCTTTGCTATTTTTCTGAGCGACGAGGAGAACCAGGAGCTGTACTACCGTTTCGCCATCGGACACGACAAGGAAGTCGTCCGGACGCTCCGGCTTCCGATCGGCGAGGGGATCATTGGAACGGCCGCAAAGGAACGCAAGCCCGTCGTTGTGGACGACGTCCGAACCGATCCACGCTACATCGTCGCCGTCGAAGCGGCGAGGTCCGAGCTCGCGATACCTCTGATCAGCAAGAATCGGGTTGTAGGAGTGCTCGATATCGAAAGTCCCGAGGTCGGCTATTTCCGCGAGGAGCAGGTCCGCCTGCTGAACCTGCTGGCGAGCCAGATCGCCATCGCAATCGAAAACGCCAACGTGTACGAAAGCGAGCGGCGCAGCCGGCAGATGCTTGCGTTGCTCTATGACGTCAGCCTCCACATGAGCTCGACGCTCGACGTCGAGGAAGTCGCCCATCGGATCGCTGCGGCGGTCAAGTCGACGGTGAATTACCACATCTTCTCAATCTTTCAGCTCGATGAGCGGGCCGGCGTCTTGCGGCCCAAAACCGTAATCCGTTACAACGAACGCGAGTCGATCCAACTGGCGGTCCCGCTTGGACAGGGACTCGTCGGCGCAGCCGCCGAGCTGAATCAACCCGTGCGCGTGGCGGACGTTACGAAGGATCCGCGCTACATTGCAGTGCATCCCGAAACGCGGTCTGAACTGGCGGTGCCGCTGACGCACAAAGGCAAAGTGATCGGCGTCGTCGACCTGGAAAGCACGGCGCCGGGCGACTTCACGGACTATCACGAACGGCTCTTGATGACGCTGGCTTCCCGCATCGCAACCGCGCTTGTTAACGCGCAACTGTACGCCAAGGTCTCGGAGAACGAGCGGCGCATGGACCGCGAAATGAAGATCGCCCGCGAGATTCAACGGCAGTTGATGCCGGATGAGATTCCGGCCGTTCATCCGCTTACCATCGCCGTCGCGTTCAAGCCGGTCGCGCACCTTGGCGGCGACCTTTATGACTTCATCGAATTCGACGATGGGCGCCTGGCCATCGTCGTAGGAGACGTCGCCGGAAAAGGGGCGCCGGCCGCCTTGTACGCTGCGCTGTCCAGCGGAATCATCCGGACGCGCGCGACGAGAAAGTATCCTCCGGGGCAGATGCTGGAGCTCGTGAACAAGACGCTCTATGAAAGGCCCATCGAAAGCCAGTATTGCGCGCTGACGTACGCGATCTACGATCCGCAAACGCGTAAGATTGTGCTCGCCAACTCGGGCCTTCCCTATCCGCTGCTGCTGCGGGAAGGTTCGCCTCGGTTTCTCGATCTGGCCGGAATCCCCGTCGGCCTTTTCGCCGATTCGAAGTACCAGGAACTCGAACTCGAGCTCCGCGCCGGGGACGTTCTCGCCTTTTACACAGACGGCCTTGTGGAAGCCAGAAACGAAAGCAATGAGGATTTCGGATTGAAGCGTCTGGCGCAGATCGTGCACGAGCATCGGCAGGAAAGCGTGGAAGACATTGTCAACGCCGTGACGCTCGCCGCCGACAACTTCATCGGCAGCGTCCCTCTGCACGACGATCGTACGTTGATCGTGGTCAAGATGATGGGAGACTAGCCTTGCCGACCACAGCCTTCATCTCATCGTGAATCTTGCCGTTTGAAGCCAGGATTTCTTTCATGTAAATCGAGAAGGGGCGCCCTTCAAAGTCTGTGATTACAGCGCCGGCCTCGGCGGCGATGAGCGCGCCGGCGGCGGTATCCCACGGCTGAAGCTCGAGCTCCCAGAATCCGTCGCATCGGCCGGCCGCCAGATAGCACAGATCCAACGCCGCCGACCCGCCGCGTCTCACGGCTTCGGCTTCAATGAGAAAGCCGCGAAACTGGGCGAGGATGGCGTCCAGGCGGTCTCGGAAGTTGTAAGGAAATCCGGTAATCAGCAATGCGCGGGCGAGTTTGTCGACGTTGGAAACCTGCAGACGACGTCCGTTCAGAAATGCTCCCTCCCCTCGTGCGCCGGTAAACATTTCGTCGCGATGCGGATCGTAAACCGCGCCGCAAACAATTTCGCCGGCCTGCTCGACGCCGATCGAGACGCAATAGAAGGGGTACTGGTGCGCAAAGTTGGTCGTGCCGTCCAGCGGATCGACGATCCATCGGACGTCATCGCACGCGACGTTTGGCCAGATCGCGCCGGATTCTTCGGCCAGTATTCCGTGGCCGGGATGCCGGTCGCGAATGCCTCGAATAATGATCTCTTCGCTTTCCTTGTCCGCAATCGTGACGAGGTTCGAGCGGCCTTTCAATTCGACATGTTTTTCCACGTTGGCGTAGCGCCGCAAGACTTCGCCGGCTTCTCTCGCCAGTTGGATGGCTAGTTCGAGATGCTCCACGCACTATGACTTGAAAGAGGACATGTTCTCCAGAAGCCGGGTGAAACGCTCGTCATCGGCAAGAAGCGCAAAAGCGCGATCTTCCTTCAGGGCTTTCAAATCTGCGAAACCGCGCTCGACCGCTTTGTACAGAAAGCTCATCGCCTGCTCTTTGTCCCCGCGCTCGGCGAAAATTCGCGCGAGATGGAAATTCATCATCGCTCCGCTGCTCTGCGTCATTTGAATCAATTGGGCCGCGCCGCCGCCGGAGAGGCGTTGAAGCAGGGAGGGATCGATTTCAAGCGCCTGGCGATAGGCTGTGGCGCCCTCCAGGTATCGTTCCATCGAAAACAGACAGGCGCCGATGTTGCCGAGCACCGTCGCCGATCGCGGCTGGATGCGGAGCGCGCGGTAGTACTGATCGAGCGCGCCCTCATAATTTCGCTTCATGTATTGAATCGTACCCAGGTTGTTCAGCGCCTCCACGTACGCAGGATTCAACCTTAATGCCTCGCGGTACTGCTGCTCCGCTTCCTTTAACTGAAGATTCTGATGATGGGCGATGCCGAGGCGGTTGAAGACGGACGCATCGTACCGGTCCAGCTTGATCGCCTTGCGGTATTCGATGATGGCGTCGTCGTAATACTTCCGCGCGAGAAAGGAGTCGCCGCGCGTCTGAAGCTTGCGCGATTCTTCCAAGACGTTCGACGGCATCAATGGCAGCACGCGGAGATAGTCGGCGAGCAGTTCTTCAATCAGCATCGGCTTCTCTTTGGACCTCGCAATGGCTGATTCGCCGGCGGCGCGGCCGTTTTCCCGCGCGTATCGCGACGCATGAAGATTCCGGCGCACGACCGGGCTTGATGGATCTCGTTCGGCCGCGCGGCGAAACTGCCCGTCGGCGTCGCCGAAACGGCGCTGCGCATAGTAGAGCGCGCCGAGATTGTTGTACGGGGCCGCCAGCGACTCGTCCGCGCGAATCGCGCGCCGGTACGCCGATTCAGCCTCACGAAACCGCTCGAGCATGTGATAAGAAAGGCCCAGCCGGTTCAATACAAAGGCGCCCTTTTCGATATTGGGCGCCTTCTCATAAGCCGCGATCGCTTCGGCGTACGCTGCTTTGTCAAAGAGTTCATTTGCCGTCGTGAGTGCGCTCGGCGTTTGAGCCATGGACGCCGCGCCAAACGACAACAAGGCAGCGAACAAGACGATGCGTTTCATAGACGCCTCCGCTAGCGAGCCGAATTTTATCATCCGGCCTGTCGCCGGTCACGGAGCAACGTTGGTGATGAACGTGAGCGTGCTGCGGCCGGCTGTCGCCGTCACTTCCCAGCAGCCGGGCGTTGGGAAACGCAAGCCGCTGGCCTTGAATGTCGTTGGATAGCAGCACGGGATGCTGGCCTCGAGCGGAGGCGCCTCCCGGTCCAGCCGCCGCCCTGTGATGCGGAGTTCTTCTCCCTGGGGACGGATCCAGATCGTGTTCAGCGGCTTGCCGGCGACGTACGGCTGGTCCCATACCCAAATGGATCTGTCCGAATTGATGAACCATGGACCGGATCCGAACGACGCTGTCTTTGCGTCCAGCGGCGGCGTCGCCCGCACGCTCGGCGTAACCAGGCACGCCGAAGCAATCGGTTCCAGCGCCAGGGCAGGCGCGGGGGCTTGAAATTCGCTTACCTCAGGCGCTGGAATCTCGCGAACGGGGCCGGCGCCCGCGTCTGCTGCAGACGCGGGCGAAAGCGACGCACCGCGTTGCAACGTGTTGGACCGCGCGTTCTTCTTGGAATCAACGATAGTCGGGCGGGCATAGACCGGGCGGTCATAGACCGCCCCTACAGTCTGAGATCCTTCGTTGAAACTACCGCTACGTCCTGCCGGGGGCGCAGGATTGAGTTTACGCGCTTCCGGCGTGCGAATAGCGGCGAGCGGGAGAGTCAGCGCAATTGCTGTCAGAGCGACAACGCCTGCCGCCCAAGGAGTCGCCGCCAACCGGTTCAACGAAGGACTCAGAAGAGCCGCGACTCTTCTCTCCAAATGCGAAGGCTGGGCCATGGCTAGCGCGGGGCGGCGTGCGCCTGCGTCACGAAGCACGCGCGTCAGGGCGATCAATTCACCCGCATACGCAGGACCGCCGACTCCCAGCTCCAGCACCCGGTTGTCACAGGCATGCTCACTCTCGCGCCGCAGCCGCGCGCACACCAGCCAGAACACCGGATTGAACCAGTAGATCGCCCGCGCGGCTTCTGCGAGAACCTGGATCGGCCAGTCGTTCCGCTTAACATGCGTCATCTCATGCGCCAGGACCATGCGGATGCGTTCCTGTGGCCATGTTTCAATGCCGGCCGGCAAGAGGACGCGTGGACGGATTACGCCCCACACGCCCAAGAAAAACGCTTTGGGATTCTGAATCAGGCGGACCGGACGACGGAGATTCAATTGACTCGCGATCTCCTGAGCAGCCGTCGTCCATCGCGGATCGGTTACCGGCTCGGCCCGAACCGCAGCCAGCCCCAATTTCGCCGCGCCTCCCAGAATCATCAGCATTCCCAGCCCGGCGCCGGCAAGCCAGATGGCGAGCACGGCCGACTCCGGGCGCAGACCGTTTACGGCGCGCGCTAGAAGTTCAACCCCGCCGCCGGGGAGTTCGCTCCCCGCAGCGCCCGCCGGTTCGTCAGCGCCCAGAGCGGCGGCCGTCTCCAATAAGCTCATGGCGCCGCCGGTTATTTCGGGACGCCATGGCGGCAGGAGAAGGTTGCACAGCGGGACGGCCAGCGCCCCCAGCAGTCCTGCCGTCCACACGACATGAAGAAAGGCCGACGACCTTCGTCGAAACGCTCGCGCGGCGCAAGCAGCCGCAAGAATGATGATCGTCGACTTGATCAGGACCGCAATCATCGGCGGCCTCCCTTCTTGGCCCTTTCGATGAGCTCCGACATCCGGTCGAGCTCTTCATCCGACACCTTTGCGCCGCCCAGCAGCGTGGACAGCATTTGTTCGGCGGAACCTTCGAAGAACGTATCGATCAGATGCCGGAGTGCGCTTCGTCGCACCGCCCCTCGCGGCGTCACGGGGAAATACACGAACCGAAGGCCCTCCTCTTCGTGCCGCACGTGTCCTTTTTCTTCCAGGACGCGCAGTTGCGTGCGTACGGTAGACGAGTGCAGATCCGCCGGCAAATCGGCGATCACTTCGTTCGCGGTGGCGCGGCCGCGGCGGTACAGGATGTCCATGATCTGCCGCTCGCGGCGGCTGAGAGATGAAAGCGGGTGCGTCGCCATGTTGTTATCTTATTAACACCCGGAACCGCCGACTGGCAAGTTCTTCTCATGGGGGAGCGCCCTCCTCCGCTGGGGCGACAGCATACTTGACGAATCGGGAGCTGCCAGGGGGAATTTCGAAATTGGACGAATCCTGCATCTCAAATCCGAAATCTGAAACTGCAGATTGGACTTTTCGGCCGAGCGCGCCTGTTCCGGATCTGCGCCAGTCCAGTCAGAAATCTCAGATTTCGGATTTGAGATGCAGGATTCGTCCAATTTCGAAATTCCCCCTTCGCCTGATTCCATGGATTCTCCAGGTATAGAGGGCTCAGCGGCGGAGTTTGGCGTATAGTAATGCCGTTTCTTTTTGCCTAAGACCACGTATGGCAAGCAGCGCAGTTCGGCTAACCGAGTATTCACATGGGGCGGGGTGCGGCTGCAAGATCTCGCCTAAAGCGCTGGCGGAGATCCTTCAGAAAGTTCGCCCACAAATTCCCGAACCAAAGCTGCTGGTCGGATTTGACGCGCGCGACGACGCGGCCGTGTATCGGATCGACGAGCATCAGGCCATTATCAGCACGACGGATTTCTTCACTCCGATCGTAGACGACCCTTCGGACTTTGGAGCGATAGCCGCCGTCAATGCGATCAGCGATGTGTATGCCATGGGCGGGAAGCCGATTCTCGCCCTCGCCATTCTAGGCTGGCCGGTCGCCAAGCTGGATCACGCGATCGCAGGCGATGTGCTGGAGGGCGCGCGCCAGGCCTGCCAGCGCGCGGGCATTCCTCTGGCGGGCGGCCACAGCATTGACGCGCCGGAGCCGATTTTCGGGTTGGCCGTAACGGGAGTAGCGCATCCCACTCGGATCCGGTCGAACCGCATGGCCAAAGCGGGAGACGAGTTGTATCTGACGAAGCCACTCGGAGTCGGAATACTGACGACCGCACAGAAGCGAGGCGTTCTGCAGGATCATGATTTGCAGACGGTCCGGCGCCTGATGCTGGAACTCAATGACATCGGCGCGGAACTGAGCCATGTCGACGCCGTTCATTCGATGACCGACGTGACGGGTTTCGGCCTGCTCGGACACCTCATTGAACTCTGCGAGGCCAGCGGCGTGTCGGCAGAAATTGAGTTTCGCAAGGTTCCCATCCTCGACGCGCTTCCACGCTACATCGCTCAAAAGACGTTCCCGGGCGGAACCACGCGCAACTTCGAGAGCTACGGTCACAAAGTCAGCCGGCTGACCGACGATCAAAGAGTCGTCCTGTGCGATCCCCAAACCAGCGGCGGCCTTCTGGTCGCGGTGGACCCGGAAAAGCGCCCGGACTTCTTGACCGTTGCTGAAAAGAGAGGTCTCGCGCTGAAGTCTTTCGGAAGGTTGCTGCGATCCGGCGAGTTCATCGTCACGGTGGCAGCCCCAGATTAGGCAGATCCAGATAGCCGCGAATGACGCCAACAGCGGCTGCATGGATCTGCGTAATCTGCGGCTGAAATCCTCGGCGACATCATCGCTTCCTATTCCGCACGACATAGTGCCGGTCGCCATGACGCCGCACAACGCCCATTCGGCCCAAACATTCCAGATACGGCATCGAATACTTACGCGACAGATCGAAGTACTTTCCGAAATCGCTTGGCGTGAAACTGTCAACGGGCAGGGCGGCAATCTCAGACCGAAGACGGACCCAACTGGCTTGGTCGATAACGAATTCGTTGTCGATGCGGATCGCGGATTCGTCCTTGATCAGCTTTGCGATTGCCTTGTCGAACGTTTTGCGATCGGCTCCAGAGGATTCGAAATATTCCCGGAGGCGCGCGGGCCGGAGACCATCGGCGCGCAACCGGGCGAGCACGGCGTCCGCGATCTGCTTCTCGCGGTCGGAGAGTTCGCCCCGGCGAGGCTGAAACCGCAGCGTACTCGGGGTGACAACAAGAAGCTCACGAAATCGGGCGCCTGACGCGGATTGCAAGAAGGCATCCAGGTAAGGCTTCACGTGTTCACGGCGAATTCGGAGCCTGTCGGCGATGATCGAAAACGGCCGCTCGCGGTCCTGGTCTTGCGCTTCTGCAATGAACTCCGTCAGCATTTCGCCTGCGAGCTCATCAAGGGCGCCGGGCCAGATCAGGTAGTCGTCCTGTCCTGAGATCTTCGCGCCGGCCGCATTCAAGGAAGGGCTACGCTCAATTTCTGCGAGCAGATCCTCAGCCGTGCGCATCCACTTCACGCCGAGTGAAGCGACCCGCAAATCCCTGCGCTCGGCGAGCTCGATGTATCGCGCGAGGCTCCCGGCGCCAAGCCCGATCTCATACGCGGCCAGTTCCGCGGGGGTGATCCGGCGCGCCCGGTCCGGCGCAAGGTCTAACACGGTCCCGCCGCCGATGGTCGTCAGCGGATTCGTCGAGCGCAGAATGAAGCGCTGCCCGGCATAGAAGCACACTTCGGTGGGCAGCTCGACCTGCACCCATCTCCGCCCTCCACGTTCGGTCAGCCCCCACAAACGGCATTCCATTTCGAAAGACCCGGCGAGAAACAGTGCGCGAAGGCCGGACTTCCATCGAAAGGGCGCGCCATCCAGCAGCTTCAGTTCGACATTGAAGCGCCGCGCCCTGAACGGATAATTTTCCGCAACCAGCGTGTCGCCCCTTCGAATCAGTTCGGCCTTTACGCCGTGCAAGTTCACTCCGGCGCGCTGGCCCGCCGCGATGGCGGCGACGGAGGAGTTGTGATTGTGCAAGGACCGAATCCGCCATGAACCCGCGCCGGATGAAATGGAAACCACGTCGCCGCACTGCAGCCGGCCGCGCACGAGAGTTCCGGTGACGACCAGGCCGATTCCCTTGACGACGAAACACCGATCGATGGGCATGTAGCATGGCGCGTCGGCCTTCTTGCTGTCGGACATCAGATCCCTGCAGGCGGCGAAAATCGCCTGGCGGAGTTCAGGGACGCCCCGCCCGCTGAGCGAGTCGACCACCTGCACGGGACGGGTCGGCAAGGAAACACGCGCGAGCTCACGGCGGACCGCCTCGGTCGTTTCGCGGATGTCGGATTCTGCAGCGACGTCGGCTTTTGTGAGCACAGGCAGGATCGTCGCAGCGCCGAGCAGATCGAGAATCTGCAGGTGTTCGAGAGATTGCGGCATCAGGCCTTCTCTTGGATCGACCACCCAAAGAGCGAGCTGAAATCCCGTGGCGCCGGAGACCATCGTCTTCACCAGTTTCTCGTGGCCGGGAACGTCGACAATGCTCAGCGTATAACCGTCCGGATGCTGGAGGCGCGCGAAGCCGAGCGCGATTGTCATTTCGCGCTTTTTCTCTTCTGGGAGGTGCATTGGATTGACGCCCGTCAAGGCTTCCACGAGCGTCGACTTTCCATGATCGACGTGTCCGGCTGTGCCGATGAGGACCATTCAACTCAGTTCGTCGATGATGCGCTGCAGCTCGTCGAAATCGTCTGAGAAAAACGCGCCGACATCGACGTGGAAGGCGTTGTTGTGAATATAGCCCAGCACGGGGGTTCGGCGGTCCACGAACTTCTCCTTCAGTTGCTTTGCCGAATAGTCGCGGTGCAGGAACCGAAGCCCCACGCTCTCAAAACTCTCTTCAGGATTGCTGCCCCCGCCCAACTGTCCGGGAAGCCGCGTCCATTGAATCTGCGCCCATCGGCCGCCATTCTGCGGGAGTCGCAGCAATTGAGCGCGGCGGGAGACGTCTTCTCCGCCGCGCGAGGCCATGCGCCATAACGGGATCCTCTCCCAGCATCCGCCCAGATACTGCCGCAGCGCGTAATCGAGCAAGGTCAATCGCACTTTGTCCAGCCGAAGCGCCCGGTACAAGGGATTCTTGCGCATGGGCCTCAGGAGTGAGGCCTTTCCGACAATGAGGCCCGCCTGAATGCTGCCGAGCAGCTTGTCTGCGCTCGATGTCACAACGCCTGCGCCGTCTTTGACGCTTTGATCCAAGGCGGGCTCGTTTCTCAGGAATGGCGCGGAGGACGGCGCAAGCAGCCCGGACCCCGCGTCATATACCACCGGAATCTTGCGCCGCCGGCCGAGCGCGACCAACTGCTGCAAGGAAACGGATTCAACAAATCCGCGCTGCACAAAGTTTGACTGGTGCACCTTCAGCAAGACGCTCCGGCCCGACTTTGCGCGGGCTTCGTAGTCTTCAAGACGCGTCCGGTTGGTCGTCCCCACTTCCACGAGACGGCAACCGCTGGTTTCCAAAATCTCTGGAATGCGGAAACCGCCGCCGATTTCGACGAGCTCGGAGCGGCTGACGAGAACTTCTTTGTCCTTCGCCAGCGCATTCAGCGCCAGCAGCAGCGCGCTGGCGCAATTGTTGACGACGAGAGCCTCTTCGGCGCCCGTGAGAATTGTCAGTAAGGCGCCGGCGTGACGATCACGGTTCGATCTCTTCTGCGAGGAGACGTCCCACTCCAGATTCGAATAACCGGAAAGGACCCTCAGGTCGATCTCGCTCCAGGCGTCTCCCAGCGGCGCCCGGCCCAGATTCGTGTGAATGACGACTCCCGTTCCGTTGATGACGCGCTGCGGGAACGGCGTCATCAGATCCTGCGCCTCACGAACGATTTCCTTGATGAGTTCTTTCGTGACCGCAGGACGGTCGCGATGAGCGCCTGGCTGCGACTTCAGCCGTGCGCGAAACCGCGCCGTCATGGCGCGCACCAATCTCGTCCGATAGATCTCCGCGATGCCGATGGTTTCTTCTCGGACTTCCGGAGTATTGAGGAGTTCGTGAACAGGAGGCAATACGTCCAGCGTCATGCGACATGGCGGAGAGATGCAGGAATCGAACCTACCCACGGAACATCGTCCCGCAACACGGTTTTGAAGACCGCTGACCCCACCAGGGACCCTATCTCTCCGCGTTTCGAGCCTACTGTATCACTCTGCTTAAACGCCTGCCAGATTGGGCTGGAACTTCTGGTAGCCGTGTTCCTGGGCCCACAGGTCGAGAGGCAGTCCCGAGAGTTCATCGACTTCCGGAATGGCGGCAGGCTCGCGGGAAAGGTCGACGGCGAGAAGATAGCCCCGGCAGGCTTCGCAAGCGCGCAGCCGCAGGTGCGGGAATTCGGGCGTTGTGAAGAGCGCCAAACGCGCTTCCGACGTTTCGCTGCATCCGGCGCAATGCGTGCGCGGATGTGGACGCGCACGAAAACACATGGAACAGATCACGTCAAACGCCAGCCCTTCGGCCTGCGGTCGCAAACGGCCGGCAAGCGGCGGCTTCGCGCACCACGCGCAGTCGAACCCATCCGGAAGTTTGGCGGCATAGACTTGCAGCGCGGCGCGCGCAAAGAACTCCAACGCAGGCGAGACTTCAAAAAGATCCCCGGCGGCGCCCGACGCGCTCCAGTATTCGCCGAGCATTGCGTCGACGCTGGCGCCGCGATCGTGCAATCCTCGCGCAGCCTCGGCAAGCGTCGACGGTCCGTTCCTAATTACGAACTCCAGTAAGGATGGAAAAACTCCAACAAGATCTTGAAACACCGCAACGCGTGCGGCCGCCTGCTCCTGCCACTCCGCCAGTGCGGCGTAGAATTCCAGTACGTCGCGCGTCGCCGGGTATCGCGTTGCAAGCGCGCGGGCGCGCTCGGACCGGCGGCGCCAAATGTTCAATCTTGACGAATCTGACGAAGCCACTTTGGATGGTGGGAGGCGGCCCACTGAGCGCTGACCCAACCCCGGGTCATGCTTCGAAACGCTCCCGGCGTCGCCGCGGTACCCATATAGATGTGAAGAATCACTCCGCCGATCGCTGCAATCGCCGCTATCGGATGAATCAGAACGGCGGCCTCTCGCATCCACCTCGGCATCGTTTCGGGGAGCCAGAGCACGATTCCACTGGCAATGAGCAGCACTGCATTGACGGACTGCATCCAGAAGAGCGACTTTTGCCCCGCATTGAAACGGCCGGCCTCCGGGAGCGCGGCGTCGTCATGAGCCGCGTAGCGGTGCGCCAGGCGCAGCCACTTCCGGTCGTCGCGGTCGAGCATCATGTGCCGCCGCCAGGGAATGAACATTGCGGCGAAGAACACAACAAACAGCACGCCGCCCCACGGATGCCACGCGCTCACGGTGGGGCCGCCGCCGAAGACTGCGGCAAGCCAGTACAGTCGCGGCGACCAAAGCGCAAGCCCGGTCAGCGCCGCATAGGCGAAGCCGAGCGCAACGAGCCAGTGGGTCGCGCGCTCGCGAAAGGTGAATCGAATGAGTTTGGTTTCCACCATCAACAGCCATCTCACATTTGACGACTCTGGGCGCGCCGTTTGCGCTTACGATTCCCTCGGCCCATATCTCAAATAATGCGCCAACGCGCCCAGCACGCCGCCGATCATCAGGGCATTCCCGATCCATTTTAGCGGTCCTTTCCAAAGGGCCACTGTCCACGGGATCTGCGGGTCTTTCGGCAGCCCGTACATTTCCGGCTGATCTGCGTGCGCAAGGACATACACCACGTGCGTTCCTCCGACTCCCGGCGGGTTGTACACGCCGGCCGCCTTGAATCCATCGGCGCGGAGCGCAGCAGCGCGGCTTTCCGCCTTTTGCAGGAGGTCTTCCCGGGTTCCAAAACTCAGGCAGTTTGTCGGGCACGCCTTGATGCAAGCCGGCTCCAGTCCTACTCCGACGCGGTCCACGCACAGCGTGCACTTGGATACTTTCTTCGTCGTCGGGTTTAACCGGGGCACGTCAAACGGACAGCCGGTGATGCAGTAGCCGCAGCCGATGCAGTTTTCTGAATTGAAATCCACAATCCCGTTCGCGTACTGCACAATCGCGCCCGGCGCGGGACAGGCCTTCAGGCACCCTGGGTCGACGCAATGCATGCATTGATACTTGGCCATGAGCCAGAGAGGCTGACCGGCGGATTCATGTTCGTTGAATTTGATCAGGTTCCAAAAGTTATGGGCCAGATCGGAAAGCGTCTGGTAGGTCCCCGCGAAATTCGCAAAAACGACCGGCTGATCGTTCCATTCCTGACAGGCCACCTCGCACGCCTTGCAGCCGATGCACGTCGTCGCGTCGATCAACTTTGCAACGGTGTGGGTCGATCGCGTTGCGCCGGGCGCTTTGCCTGGCGTTGCGGAGATGGCTTTGAGATCGTTGACGGTCGTCATATTTTTTCGATGTTCACCAGAAAACCCTTGTACTCGGGCGTTCCGGAATTGGGATCGATCACGCTCGCGCTGAGATTGTTGATGAGCGGGCCGGTGACGCGACCGATGAATCCCCAGTGAATGGGAAGCCCAATCTGGTAGACCGTTCTGCCTGCGACCTGAAGGCCGCGCATGCGCTTCGTAACCATCGCCGGCCCCTCTACGGATCCACGTGCGGACCGCACGCGCACCACGTCTCCACTCCGGATATTCTTCTCCTGCGCCAGCGCCTCGGGAACCTCGACGAAGAAATGCGGCTGCAGCTCGCTGGTTCCGGCAATGTGCTTTGTCCAGTAGTGGAAGTGTTCCGTGAGCCGGTATGTCGTACCGATGTAGGGAAACTCCTCGGGATTCCCGAGAGGATCGAGGTCGCTTTGAAACACCGTGGCGGCCGGATTCGAACTCACGCTTGGATGCAACGCATTCGGCACGGGAGACTCGACGGGCTCGTAGTGCTCTGGAAATGGACCTTCCACAAAATCCGCCGCGTACAGTTTCGCGACGCCTTCGGGAAGCATGATGAATGCGCCGTAGGCGTCCGGCGCTGCGTCGGCTCTGTAGTCCGGAACGTCTCCTGACCAATTGCGCCCGTTCCAACGCAAAGGCGCGCGCGATGGATCCCACGGCCGGCCCTCGCCGTCGGCGGACGCGCGATTGTAAAGAATGCGGCGATTTGCGGGCCAGTTCCACGCCCAGTTCGGGTACAAGCCCAGCCCGGTTGGATCTTCCTGGCCGCGTCGCGCCATCATGTTGCCTTCTTCCGTAAAGCTTCCTGCATAGATCCAGTTGCCGCACGCCGTCGAGCCGTCATCGGCGAGTGCGCCAAACGATGCGATTTGCCGGCCCGCAGCGTCGCGGCCGTTGATCTCACGCGCGACTTCGGAAAGCGACGGCGATGCAGGGTTTTGCCAGTTCCACGCCATGCTCAGCAGCGGCGCCGGCGCAGCGCCGCCTTCTTCCTGGTAGAGACGGCGGATTCTTAGGAAGAGCTCCGCGATGATGTCCTGATCGCGGCGGGCGTCGCCCGGCGGATCCAGCGCCGCGTTCTTCCACTGCGCCCACCGCGATGAATTCACGAAGGCGCCGTCCTTTTCAGCGAAACACGCGGCCGGCAGCAGAAAGACCTCGGTTTGAATGGCGGATGGTTCCGGCGCCGAAGGGTAGTATTTCTCGGCGAGCCCGCGCGCCTTCCAGAATGAGGCCGTCTCCGTTTCGAAACAGTCCGCAACGATCAGCCACTTCAGCTTCGCAAGCGCGGCCAGCATCTTCGGCGTGTTCGGACCGTTCGCAACAGGATTCATGCCAAACGCCATCAGGCCTTCCATGCGGCCGGCGTACATGCGGTCGAAGATGTATCCCCAACTGTAGTTGTCCGCCTCATCCAGCTTGGGAAGAAAGTCGTAGCCGAAACTGTTCTCGTTTGTCGCCGCGTCCCCGTAATACGCCTTCAACAGGCTGACCGCGAACTTGGGCGTATTGCCCCAGTAATTCATCGAATTCGGGCGCAACGGCTTCGGCGTTGTGTCGCGAAGATAACCTGCAAGAGTCTGCTGGCCCGCGCGCGGCAGCCGCAGGTAGCCGGGAAGCATGTTCCACGCGCCCATATCGGTGGCGCCCTGAATGTTGGAGTGTCCACGCTGCGCGTTGACGCCGCCCCCCGGCATTCCGATATTGCCGAGCAGCAATTGCAGCATGGCGGCGGTATGAATCAATTGCACCGAGTGGCTGTGTTGCGTCCAGCCAAGCGCATAGAGGATCGTTCCCTGGCGATCCGGCCTGCCGGTTGAGCAGATAGTCTGGGCGGCCTTTTCAAAGTCTTCCACAGAACAGCCGCAGATGGAGGCGACTGTTTCCGGGGTGTAGCGCGAATAGTGCGCCTTCATGAGCTGGAAGACGCAACGCGGGTGCTCCAACGAAGGATCGACGCGCGCGTAGCCGGCGGCGTCGAGTTCGTATTGCCAGCTCGACTTGTCATAGGCCTTCTTCTCCGCGTCCCATCCGGAGAAGAGTCCAGCGTCAAAGGAAAATCCTTCTTTGATGAGAAAACCCGCGTTGGTGTGAAGACGTACGTATTCCTGTTGGTAAAGGTTGTGAGTCAACGCGTAGTGAATCAGTCCGCCGAGAAACGCGATGTCCGTGCCGGCGCGCATGGGAACGTACAAATCGGATACTGCGGCCGTACGGTTGAAGCGCGGATCGATCGTCACCAGCCGGGCCTTGCGATTGCGCTTGGCTTCCATAACGAAGCGGAAGCCGACGGGGTGATTTTCGGCCGGGTTGCCGCCCATGACCAGGATCACGTCCGCGTTAGCGACGTCGGTCCACCCGTTCGTCATGGCGCCGCGGCCAAACGTGGCGGCCAAACTGGCCACCGTCGGGCCGTGTCAAAGACGGGCCTGATTTTCGTAGGCGAGAACGCCAAGGCCGAAGCGAAACTTTCCCAGCAGGTAATTCACTTCGTTGGTGTCCGTGCAGCCCCCGATGATCGCAGCGTTGGGCAGCCGGTTGACGAGGCGGCCCTTGGAGTCTCGGACCTCAAATCCGGCGTCGCGCGTGTCTTTGATGCGCCGCGCCATCCGGTCCAGCGCTTCGTCCCAGGAGATCGATGTCCACTCGGCGGCGCCCGGCGCTCGATAGAGCGGCTTCGTCAGACGCAGGTCGTTGACGACGAACTGCCGCAGCGTGATTCCTTTGGGGCACAACGCGCCGCGATTGATCGGACTTTCAGGATCTCCCTCGACGTGCACGACCGTCGGCTTGACGTTTCCCGACTTGTCTCCGAGCGTGTGGATGATGACGCCGCACGCCACCGCGCAATACGGACAGATGCTGCGTGTTTCGGTTGTCCTCGAAATCTTCAGCTCACGCGCCTGCGCCAGAGCCGGCCGGACGTCGAATCCGAAAGCCGTCGTCACTGCCGCGCCGGATAAAGCTCCGCGAATAAAGTTTCTTCGAGTTAATTCCATGTTCGGACTCCGTTGAGAGAGCTTTTAGCACCGGCTGTGTTGTCAAGGCAAGCGCAAGCCGCAAGTTGGACCCCCTGCCGCCTTCGGCGGCTCTCAAGCAGGGCTTTTTCTCCCCCTTCGAGGGGGAGAGCCGCCGAAGGCGGCAGGGGGTCAAAACACGGCCCCTACAAGCTCCTAAGGTCGAATGCGAGTGCGCGTTCGAGAAAGCTCCGCGTGAACTCGCGTATCCCCGGCGCGGTCGATTCTCTGTTCCCTGCGACATTGAGTACGCGGATGCGATGCGTGAGGAGCCACCGCCGAAATTCTTCAATGCGGACCTCCAGCGTCGTCTCGCCGGAGGTTGTCGGATATGGAACATGAAACACCGGCTTGCGCAGCTCCATCGCGATTTCGTACGTGAGTGCGCTGCCCCCGCGGCGGTAGTCTCCGATAAGAAGCGTGGCGTCGGAGTCCACGACATTCCTGCGCGTCCGCGCATCGTAGCCGGGTTCGGAACATTCGACGAGGCCGAAGCCGCGCAACAGAAGCTCCTGCGGCCCGTCCTCCGTGAGCCACCCTTGCGGCGCCGTCCCGCCGGTTTCCACGCCCAGCGTCCGCGCCGCCTCCAGCCCGCCCATATCGGCGCCCGTCTGTCCGCCTGAGATGATGGTCAGCACGATAGTCATACTCCCGCTCCTTCGATCCCGAGCGTAAGCTTCCACAGATGTGCAACCGTGACGGCGCGTATACTACTCCAGGGCGATTCAAATGAGCGCGGAGAAACCCGACACGATTGTCATCGACAGACGGTTTCATGGCCCTCCCAATTCCGGGAACGGAGGCTACGTATGCGGCCGCGTCGCTCGATTCATTGAAGGCCCGGCCACGGTGCGCCTGCGCACGCCGCCGCCGTTGGACGTTGAGATGCATGTGCATCGGGACGCTCGCGGCGTGTCGCTTTTGCATCGCGGCGTGGTGGTCGCACAAGGATGGCCTTCTCCTTTGCTTTTGGAGATTCCGGATCCGCCGGACGCCCGGGAAGCGGAGCAAGCGTCGCAAGCTTTCCCCGGCTTCAAGTCGCATCGCTTCCCTTCCTGCTTCGTGTGCGGACCTGAGCGGGCCCCCGGGGACGGCCTGCGGATCTTCGCGGGCCCCGTCCCTGGGAAACACATCGTTGCGTGCACATGGACGCCTGCCGGCGGACTCGCGATCGAGAATCCCGACGAAGTGTCTTCGGAATTCGTGTGGGCCGCGCTGGATTGTCCCGGAGGCTTTGCGTTTCCGGAGCCGCGAGAAGGCACAATCTTGCTAGGCGAGCTCACGGTGCAGCGCTTCGGTCCGCTGCGGCCCGAAGAGCGTGCGATCGTTATCGGTTGGGAGATTGCTCGGGAGGGCAGAAAACATCACACGGGCACGGCGATCTTCTCCGAGTCGGGGGCATGCCGCGGCGCCGGCCGCGGCATTTGGCTTGAAGTGCCGGAGGTTCGAAGTTGAAGGGACGTCTGGAGGCAATCTGGCTCAAGAGAATGCGTCGCGGCCCGATGGATTCCGTCTTTGCGGCCGACATGATCGCCGGGCGCGGCCTCGCGGGCAGCGCCGATCGCGGCGGCAAGCGTCAGGCGACGATTATCGAGCGGGAGGTCTGGGAACGCCTCATGCGCGACCTCGGCGCCGATCTTTCGCCTTCCGCGCGGCGCGCCAATCTCATGATCAGCGGCGTTCCGTTAATCAACAGCCGCGGCCGCTGCTTGCGGGTCGGCGCCTGCCGCATCGCGATCCACGGCGAAACTCGTCCTTGCGAGCGCATGGACGAGGCTTTGCGCGGTCTCCGTCAAGCCATGTCCGCCGCGTGGGCCGGCGGAGCCTACGGTGAAGTTCTTAACGACGCGCGCATTGCAGTTGGAGACGTTGTTTATTGGGAGGAATGACGATCAGACAGCGACGAGTTCGAGGGACGCGTCGATTCGCTGCAGGTCCGCCGGATCGCTGGTTACGACAATCTGGCTTGCGCGGCGGGCGCAGACGACAACATGCGCATCGACGATGTCGCTCGTTCGGCTCCGCGCGAGCAACAGACCTGTCGCCGTAGCGTCGGGGCCGTTCAGCGCGACAAGGTCTGTAGCCGGATTCCTGATAAGCCGCGTGATCCGCGCCTGCCTGGCCGGATTACGAATCGCCTGTGCGAGCGCCGTCGCGGGAACGGTCACGCGCATGCCGCGCTGCGCCGCTCGCGTCAGCAGGACAAGCACGCGCCGATCGCCTCGGTCCAGGGCGATGAGCCCTCCGGCGTCCAACGTAACGCCGCTCACGCCGCGGTCCTCCGCCTGGAACGGCTCCCTTTGCGCTTCGGAGAAAGAAGGGCGTCCGCCCACTTCCGCTCTTTTCGAGTCAACGGACCGCCTGTCTCAAGCAACGCACTCTCCAGCATTTCTCTCCAACCTGCCGCATCGTGAAGCGCTGCGCCCACCGCGTGTTTAACGAACGCCGAGACGCTCTGCGCACTGCCTCGCGAAACCATTTCGCGGATTTCTTCCAGTTGATCGTCGTCGAGCGTAATCGTGACTTTCGTAGTGGCCATACCGTTCACCATACCATGGCGACGCTCTGTCACAAAAATCTCCTAATTAATTAGTTGCATGTGCTGGCGGATGTCGGCTAACCTTGCACCGCTCGACCACTATGAACTTCAAGCAGCTCGTCCGCCCGCTGGTCAAGGCGCCAACCGTGACCATCATCGCGACGCTGTCGCTGGGACTCGGCATTGGCGCTACATCTGCAATCTTTTCGGTGTTCCATCAACTGCTTCTACGCACGCTTCCTGTTGAAGATCCGGGCCGTCTTGTAAATCTGTCGGCGCCCGGACCGAAGCCTGGAAACACGTCGTGCAACAACGCCGGCGATTGCGAGTCGGTCTTCAGCTATCCGATGTTTCGGGATCTCGAACGCGAGCAAACGGTGTTCACCGGGATTGCCGCACATGTCTCTTTTGGAGCAAATCTGGCCTATCGGGGCCAGACGCTGAATGGCGAAGGGGTGCTCGTGTCGGGCGGCTACTTTTCCGTTTTGGGCGTACGGCCTGCGTTGGGGCGGCTGATCGGCCCGGATGACGATCGAACTGTGGGTCAGTCCCCAGTGGCGGTGCTCAGCCACCGGTTTTGGCAATCGCGATTTAATGGAAACCCTGCGGTATTGAACGACACGCTGATCGTAAACGGTCAGCCGATGGTAATCGTCGGGGTGGCGCCCGAAGGCTTCGATGGGACCACTGTGGGCTCCAGGCCTCAAGTGTTTGTTCCGATCACGATGCGCGCCGTGCTGCAGCCCGCATTTGGGGCTTTTGCATCGAACCGGCGGAGTTATTGGGCGTATCTGTTCGCGCGGCTCAAGCCGAAAGTGAGCATCGAACAGGCGCGCATCGCGATCAACGGGCCATACCGGAACATCATCAACGAAGTTGAAGCCCCGCTTCAGACCGGGATGAGCGAGCAGACGATGGCGCGTTTCAGGAACAAGGAAGTGCTCGTTGAACCCGGCGCGCGCGGGCAGAGCGACCTGCACACCGAGGCGCGGCCGCCGTTGATATTGCTCATGTGTGTTGCAGCGTTCGTGCTCCTGATTGCGTGCGCCAACGTGGCAAATCTTCTCCTCGCGCGCGGCGCCGCTCGGAGCGGCGAGATAGCGCTGAGGCTGTCGATCGGTGCAAGCCGTTATCAGCTCGTCCGGCAGTTGCTCAGCGAGGCGTTGCTGATCGCTGCGTTGGGCGGCCTGCTCGGACTGTTGACGGCGCGTTGGACGCTCGATCTCATCGTCTCGCTGCTGCCGTCCGGCGCTCCGCAACAGTTTGACTTCGTCATCGATGTTCCGGTCATCCTGTTCGCCGCGGTTGTGACGATCGCCACAGGCTTGCTCTTCGGAATGTTTCCTGCGCTGCACAGCACCCGGGCGGATCTGCTCAGCGCGTTGAAGGGCCAGACGGGGCAACCCTCGGGCGCACGCGCTGCTGCGCGCTTCCGCACCACTCTGGCAACGGCGCAGGTGGCTCTTTCGATGATGCTCTTGATTGCGGCGGGCCTGTTCATGAGCCTGTTCAACATCGCCCGAGTCGACCTGGGCCTGAGCCCGGAACGCATTGTGACGTTCAGCGTCTCGCCTGAAGCGAACGGATACAAGCCGGAGCAGTCGCGCACGTTTTTTGAACGGCTGGAGGACGATCTTGCCGCAGCGCCGGGAGCGGCCAGCGCCGCGGCCTCGCTTGTTCAGATACTTTCCGGAAGCAACTGGGGAAGGAATGTCTCCGTTCAGGGATTCGAAGCCGGACCGGACACGGATACCAACGCGAGCTACAATGCGATCGGTCCCGGCTATTTCCGGACGCTCGGCATTCCTCTGATTGCCGGACGGGAGTTCACGCGGGCCGATGCGGCCGGCGCTCCCAAAGTTGCAATTGTCAACGAGCGGTTCGCCGAAAAGTTTCGTCTTGGCCGCGAGGCGGTAGGAAAGCGCATGCGCATTGGCGCCCGAGGCGAACTGGACATTGAGATCGTAGGGCTGGTGCGGAACGCGAAATACAGCCAGGTCAAAGACGCGCCGCCCCCGCAGTTCTTTGTTCCGTATCGGCAGCAAGACCGTGGACCGGGCTTCCTGAGCTTCTATGCCCGCACGTCGGGCGAGCCCGAGGCATTCCTCGGAACGATCCCGCGCCTTGTTGCGCGCATCGATCCGAACCTGCCTGTAGAAAACCTCATGACGCTCCCGCAGCAGATCCGCGAGAACATTGTCGAAGATCGCGTCGTCGGCATTCTTTCTGGGGCGTTCGCCTTGGCCGCCACGATCCTTGCCGCCATCGGACTTTATGGCGTGCTGGCCTACACAGTGGCGCAACGCACCCGCGAGTTCGGCGTTCGCATGGTGCTCGGCGCCGATCCATCGTCTGTGCGCCGCATGGTCTTAGGGCGCGTGGGGCTGATGACGTTGGTCGGCGGAACGGTGGGCCTGACCGGGGCCATCGGGCTTGGCCGTTTGGCGCAATCCATGCTGTTTCAAGTGCAGAGTCACGATCCGGTCGTGGCCGTCAGCGCCTCGATATTCCTGGGTCTCGTCGCGCTAGCCGCAGGTTTTGCTCCGGCCCGTCGGGCTTCCGGGATCGATCCGATGCAGGCCCTGCGATACGAATAAGCCGGGTTTACAGCAGCCGCATTGCGCGCCGGATCTGATCCTCGCTGCCGATCAGATAGACGTGGTCGTCTTCCTCAAGGACGAAATCCGAAGGCGGGTTCGGCGTAATCGATCCCGCGCGCCGGATCGCAATGACGGTGGCGCCGGTCTGCTCGCGGACTCGCAGTTGCGCGAGCGTCTTCCCCGAGGATCGCTGCCGTACTTCCACTTCAAAGGGTTCAAACTCCTCCGCAGCGGCGATGGGAATCTTCTCCATCGGTCCTCCTCGAAATCGTTCGTATCGATGCTGCCGGATCGTGAGCGTTTCGCGGTCGATTGCAGCCGGACGGTATCCCAAGCGAGCAAGGACACGGCGGATGATTTCCAACGATGTTTCGAATTCTTCGGCGATCACGGTGTCGGCGCCTGCCGCATAGAGCTGCTCGATTTCGGAGATGTAGCGGGTTCTCGCAACAATATAGAGATCCGGGTTCAGCCGGCGGGCCGCGGCCACGGCGAGGCGCGTCGCCACAGGATCGGAAATCGCGAATACGGCGCACTGCGCCGCATGCATGCCGACGCGTTTCTGTACGGTCTCGCTGATGGCGTCGCCGTAGTAGATCGGTTCCCCCGCCCGTGAAGCCGTCTTCACCACGCGCGGATTCATTTCGAGGATCGCATAGCGCTCGCCCTGAGAGCGAAGAACAGACGCGACATTACGGCCGTTGAGACCGTACCCTACAACCACCGTATGCCGGGACCAGTCGACCCCGGGCGCCCGGCTGCGTTGAGCATCCGGGGCCGCCTTCACTGCTCGATCCGCCAACGTTGCCAGAAACGGCGCAGCAACCATCGTAATGAGGATCACCGAAAGAAACATCTGATCGAGATTCTCCGGCAGCGCTCCCGCAGAGCGCGCGGCAGTGAGGAGCACGAGTGAGAACTCGCCAATCTGCGCCAGATAAAGCCCCACGACGGACGCTACGCGAAGCGGCATGCCGAGACCCCAGACGACGCCGGCCGTGATGACCGCTTTACCGGCAACCACCAGCGCGGCGACGCCGAGGACTGCGCCCAGGTGACTGGTGAGGAACGAGGGATTCAGGAGCATGCCAATGGACACGAAGAACAGGCTGTTGAAGGTCTCGCGAAACGGCAGTACATCGGCGAGAATCTGGTGACTGTATTCCGATTCCGATACCACGATGCCTGCCACAAACGCGCCGAGCGCCGTGCTGAAACCGGCGCGCGCCGTGAGCCAGGCCGTGCCCAAGACGGTGAAGATTACCGAGAGAATGAAAATGTCCCTGCTCCGCGACGCAATCGTGGCTGCAATGATGCGGGGAACGACGAATGAGGCCGCCAGCAGAATGAGGCCGACGGCCAAGCCCGACAGCAGGAGAGTTTGAGCAAAGGCGAAAATCTCGAACGACTGCTGTCCGGTCAGCAGCGGCAGAAACAACATGATCGGAACGACCGCGAGATCTTGGAACACGAGAATGGCAAGCGCTGCAGCGCCTTGGGGCGCGAACGCCTGTCCGCGATCGTAGAGGAGGCGCAGAGCGATGACGGTGCTGCTCAGCGCGGCCAGAATCCCGGCAAAGACGGCTGTGTGCGTCGATCCCACGATCGGCCGCACCAGCAGCGCCGCAACGCCTGCTGTCACCGCCAACTGCAGCGTTCCGCCCGCCACAGCGAGCCACTTCATCCGCATCAATTTCTCGGCCGAGAACTCCACGCCGATGCTGAACAGCAGCAGCATCACGCCGATCTCGGCAATCTGCTCTACTTGTTCTATCGAGGAGATCAGCCGGAGGCCGTAAGGTCCCGTCACCGCGCCCGCCACGAGAAAGCCCGCAATGCTCGAGATGCGCAGAATCCGAAACACGTAGGACACAATGACGGCGGCGCCAAACAGGATCACCAGGTCGCGGAGGAAGGACGAGGTTTCCATCTATGCGGCGGCTCCGCCAATCCCAGCTATCTGCGAAGGGCTCATCCTGCTAATGTAAACGCGGATGCCGAGAAATGAACCTGCGGAATTCAGCGGTTTCTATTCAAACGCTTGTGCAAATATAAGCTCGTTGCCTTCGGGATCGAGCACGCGAAAATCGCGCAGTCCCCATGGATGACTGACAGGCGGTCCGTTAACGTTGGCGCCCTTCGCAAGCAGTTCGGCGTACAGGGCGTCGGCGTTTTCAATATAGAACTCAGCGGCGCCGATGCCTTTATGTCGATCGGTTCTGGCAATGAGGAGCACCGTGACGTCATCGCGATCCATGACGCCGAGATCCTCTTGTTGATAATTGATGTTGAATCCGAGGACATCCCGATAATGCGCCACCGCGGCCGCCACGTCGTCGAAGGGCAGCATCGGTAAGGCCTGCCTCAGGGCCCGCGTCGGACGCGGCGTCTCGGGCTGATCGTAAGACTCGCCGAACCAGAGCGCGTGCCCGTCCGGGTCCTGAATCTGAAACATGCGCATCTTGATCCAGTTGACCTTTTCGGGATCGCTGGGCGCTCCGCCGCGAGCTTTGATTGCAGCGTGCATCGCAGTCACATTGTCGGTTTGAAAAAAGACAATAGCCGAGCCCCGCGACCGGCGTTCCGTGTTGTACGGATCCCAATCGTCCTCCACGAAGCGGATTCGCGCCGGGCCAAAGGCGACTTCCCGATCATCGACTGCATCGAATCCGAGCACGTCACGATAAAACGCCACAGCGCGGCGAACGTCGGCGGCGCCGAGATGACGCATTACCGGAGCTGTAATCGCGGGTTTGCTTGACATGGTCGTCTCCTGTACCAGGAATCAGCCCAACATGTGATCGACTGAAATGAAGAAATCTGGAAATGCTAAAGGCGAAAGCGAGTCACCCCGCCGAAATATCAAGCAGGTTTTGTATCCGTCAGGAGATGGATCTCTGAAAACGAGAACGGCGCCGCGGTCCAGATCAACGATCCACGACTCCCGAATGCCGCGCACCGCGTAAATTCGCATTTTCACATCGCGGTCGTAGCGCAGGGTCGTGTCTGAGATCTCAATCGCCAGCAGTACGTCGTCAGCCGTTGGATGGCCAGCGGCGTAGAAATCTGCGCGGCGGGCCAACAACGTGATGTCCGGCAACGGCTCATTGTAGACGTCGAGCTGCACCGGGTTTTGAACTCGAACATTCGCTCTCCCCGATAGTCCCAGCATCAGGAATTCCACAGTCCGGTCCACGGCGGCGGCGTGCTTCGCGCCGATCATGCCGAGCTGTATGATTTCGCCTTCGATGAGTTCCACACGATCATCTTCTGTGAAGATGCCGGCTTCTCCCATCCGTTCGAATTCATCCACGGTGAAGAGCTTCTTGGTGACCTTCGTCCGCATAAGGCCTCGATCTTGGGATCATATCTCATATGCCCCGGCGGACTTGCAAATCACCATCCAACACGAAACCACTGGAAATGCTGTCAGAGTCTTGAAAAGTCTCGCGAAATCAGGACGACTTGGTCTTGTTTTGCACGATTGTTGCAGGCATATAGTAGGGCTGATTAGAGCGGCAGGGGATACATGATCCAGCCGACGACAATCGCGACGGCGAGAAACGAAACGAAAACAAATACGCCGTAACGGAATTGTTCGCGGGGCGTGTTTTTGGTGATCAATGCAAACACCGTCGAAACAAGCAGCGAAAAGATGAGCAGCGCAGAGAAGTGAGAGAGGTTCATGGTTTGCGGCCTTTGGCAATATCAAAGGCGTCGAGCACAACCAGGTAATTGAGCAACCCGGCCACCCAAAGGTATGTCGTCCCGTAGTCAAACGTCCGGGCTTCCATCACCCCGTATCCCAACTCCAGGCGCTCGGCCACCCAGTACGGCAGTCCAACGCCGATATCGGCGAATAAGGCGAATATGTGCAAGGGCTCGCGGATCGCGAGGTCATAGAGCTTGCCCTGCATTCCAAGGCCGAGTACAAACATCATCAGGATGCAAAACGCAAAGATGACTCCCCGCACCCAGCGCTTCAGCAGAATGTGCCCTAGCCCCGGTATCAGAAGGCCTCCGGCGCACACCGCTAGCGCTGCGCCAATGGGAAGCGGCGCAGACTGTGTTTGAACCGGAGAACCGGAACTGAAGTTTGGCTGCGAGTCAGCGGCAGCGTTCGGCGAGTTTCCTTGAGACATCACTCGATTCCAAGCCTACAATCTCAAAAATCTTGTGTCTACCCCTTTATCTTGGTCCGAACAAAGCCGCGCCGATGCGGACCATCGTCGCTCCTTCCTCGACGGCGATTTCAAAGTCGCTGGTCATGCCCATCGACAGCTCCGGCAAGCCGAACTTTTCGGCAAGCCGGCGGAGCTGCGTGAAGTACCCGCGCGTCGTTTCAGGATCTGGAGACGGGGGTGGAATCGCCATCAGCCCGCGCAGATCGAGCCGCTCACAACTCCGGACATTTTCTACCAGCAGCGGCGCATGCGGAATCTCCACCCCAGACTTGGCCGGCTCCGGATGCAGCTTCACTTCGATGAGAACCGGCAGGCGCCGCGGTCCGGCGTGTTGATTCAGCTTTTGAGCCGCTTCAATACGATCCACCGATTGCACCCAGTCGAATGCTCGGGCGATCTTCGCCGCCTTGTTTGTTTGAATGTGACCGATGAAATGCCACGTGACGTTCAGATCCGCGAGCGCGCCCTGCTTTTCCAAAGCCTCCTGAAGCCGGTTTTCGCCGATGTGAGCGACGCCGCATTGAACTGCCTCGCGGATTCGTTCGGCCCGAACTGTCTTGGTGACTGCAATCAGCCGGATCGTTGCGGGATCCCGCCCGCTTCTTTCCGCCGCCTTGCGGATGCGGTCCAGCACGCTGCGGCAGCGCGCCGCAAGATCATTCATTGCGCCTTTCGAGAACGGCCCGGACGACGCCGCCCGGCCCCGGCCTCAACCGGCTCGGGCGCCTCGACTTCGCTGGGAGCAGATTTCTTCTGAGTCTCCTTAAGGCTTTCTTTCAAGACTTCCATCAGATCGATGACTTTCCCTGGAGCTTTTTTCCGCGCTTCAGGAACCTGCGGCGCGACGCCGGCGACCTTCGCCTGAATCACTTCGAGGACCTTGTCGTAATACTCGTCCCTGTACTTTTCCGGTTGGAACGTGTCGGACATTGAGTCGATCAGCATGTTGGCCAGGCCCATTTCCTTTTCGGAGATCTCGACTTTGGTCGGTAGATTGAGGCCGCTCGGCTCCACGATTTCATGAGCGAAGCGCATCATTTCCAGCGTGATCATGTCGCCGACAGGCTTTACCGCCGCCAGATGCTCGCGCGACTTCAAAACGACCTTCGCAATGCCGACCCGTCCGGACTGAGCCAGCGCCTGCCGCATGAGCGCATAGGCCCGTTCTCCGCCCTTTTGCGGCTCGAGATAGTACGGCTTGTCGAAGTAAATCGAATCGATCTCTTCCTCTTTCACAAACTCGACAATCTGGATCGTCTTCGTCAGCTCGACGTCGGCGCGATCGAGGTCTTCGTCGGTAATCTCGACGTATTGTCCCTTCTCGTACTCGTAGCCGCGCGTGATCTCTTCCCACGGCACTTCGACGTCCTCGGCGTCGCAGAATCTCTTGTAGGAGACGGGGCTCAGATCCTTTTTGTGGAGATAGTGAAACGAAATCTCATTCCGCTTCGTGGCGCTGAAGAGAGAGATTGGAATCGTGACGAGCGCGAAGCTGATGTTTCCCTTCCAGATGGCTCTCATAGGCGAAGTCGACTCCTTGTGAGTGGTGCGCCGGACATCATCCAAATTCTAGCATTCCGGGCGCCCTATAATACGTGCGATGGAGCGTTTCCTCATCGTTCATTACCATGAACTGGGATTGAAGAAGGGCAACCGCACGTACTTCGAAAACCGTCTCTGTCAGCACATCGGCGCCGTTTTGAAAGACTGCGGCGGCGGAGAGGTCCGGCGCATTCCCGGACGCATTCTGGCGAAATTAACGGCCGACGCGGACGTCAGCGAAGCGATCCGGCGCATGAGGGACGTTTTTGGAATCGCCTATTTCGCCGAGGCGCACCGGTGCTCCTCAAGCCTGGATGAGATGGAGCGTCAGGCGTGGGCTCTGGTGGAGCGCCGCCCGTTCGAGTCCTTCCGCATCGACGCCCGGCGCGGCGATAAGAGCTACCCGCATACCTCGGTCGAAATCAATCAGCGCATCGGCGCCTACATCAAGGAACGGTCCGGCGCGCGCGTGGATCTGGAACACCCCGCGTTGACATGTTGGATCGAGGTGGTCGGCCGTGACGCTTTCATCTACACCGAACGCGTGGACGGCCCGGGCGGTCTGCCTCCTGCAACGAGCGGGAAAGTTGTCGTTCTGTTGTCGGGCGGAATTGACTCGCCGGTGGCGGCCTGGAAAATGATCAAGCGCGGCTGCACGGCCGTGTTCGTTCACTTCCATAGTTTTCCGTACACGAATAAGGAATCTCAGGAAAAGGCGAAGCAGATCGCAGCGCTGCTGGCCCGCTATCAGGCGCGATCGAAAATCTATCTTGTCCCGTTCGCCGAAGTGCAGCGGCGCATCATGATCGAGACGCCCGCGGAAACGAGGGTCATTCTCTATCGGCGCTACATGCTCCGCCTGGCGGAGGAAATCGCCGCTAGGGAGCGCTGCCGCGTCCTGGTGACGGGAGACAGCGTCGGACAAGTCGCCTCGCAGACCATTGAAAATATCGACGTGATCTCGCGGGCCGTGCGAACGCCGATTCTCCGCCCCTTGATCGGAGACGACAAACTTGAAATCGTGGAACTTGCCCGCCGCATCGGAACATACGACATTTCCATTCTCCCCGATCAGGACTGCTGTTCCCTGTTCGTTCCGAAGCACCCCGAAACCCGCGCCCAATTAGCCCAAATTGAAAAATCCGAGGAGCGCCTGCAGATCGCCGACGTGATGAAGGAGGCCCTGAACTCAGCGGACGTTTTGCTAGAATACGCCGCCTGGAGTCGGCGAAACCCTGAACTTCAGACGATGCATAGCCGCGAATGACGCCGATGAGTGCGTGGCGATTTGTGAGTTTCGAGGGCATTGAAGGCTGCGGCAAGACAACGCAGATCGCGCTGCTATCGGACTATTTGACCCGCCGATCCGTCGCGCACACCGTCACGCGAGAACCCGGCGGGACGGCTGTGGGAGAGGGGATACGCAAGATTCTCCTTCACTCTGAAACGATCCACCTCACTGCCGCAGCGGAGCTTCTACTGTTTTTCGCCTCGCGCAGCCAAAACATCGAAGAGAAAATCAAGCCGGCTCTGGACCGCGGCGAAGTGGTCATTTGCGATCGCTTTTATCACGCGTCCATGGCCTACCAGGGCTTCGGCCGCGGAATCCCTCTCGATTTCATTCAGAAGATGACGGACCTGGTTTGCGGCGAATACCGCCCTGAAGTCACAATCCTGCTCGATATCGAACCGGAAATCGGCCTGGCGCGCGCCCGCGCACGGAATCACAAACGGCTGGAAGACGAGGGCCGATTCGAAATGGAGGATCTCCGGTTCTACAAAAAAATTCGAGACGGCTACCTGGAGCTCGCCGCGCGAGAGCCCGAACGAATCAGGGTCATCGCGGCGGACCGTCCCATCGAAGAAGTTCACCGGGACATTGTCCGAACGCTCGGAGCGTAGCGTGCCGTTCGACGCCTTCATCGGGAACAGCGCGATCATCGCGAGACTCCGATCAAAACTCATGCAGGAACGGCTTCCGCACGGACTGATCTTTTCCGGGCCGGAAGGCGTCGGCAAGCGAACCTGCGCGTTGATGACCGCAAAGGCATTGAACTGCCGCGGTCACGATTTCTGTGGGACGTGTCCGCAATGCCGCAAGATCGATCTGGGCGTGCATCCCGACGTCACCATGATTGGACTGGAAGACAAGGCGTCCGAAATCAAGATCGCCCAGGTGCGACGTCTGGTCGAATCGCTCGATCTGCGCCCGCTGGAAGGCCGCAATAAAGTGGTCATCATCGACCCTGCTGACGCCCTGAATCCGGCTGCTGCAAACGCCCTGCTCAAATCGCTGGAAGAGCCTCCCGACGACAGTTTCCTGTTTCTCTTGACGACGAACGCGCACAAATTGCTGCCGACGTTGCGCTCCCGGTGCCAGACCTATCATTTCACGCCGCTCGCAATGGATGAGTTGCTCAAATTCGCAGACGCCGGGACCGACGAGCTGGTTCTTCGCTGGTCACGGGGGAGCGTCGGCAGGCTCCGCTCGCTGGACGCCGCAGCGCTCAGGCGTCAGCGCGACGCGGTTCTCGATTTCCTCGAGACGTCCGTTTACGCGAGCGAGACGGACTTTCAGGACGTCATCCACTCGAGCGAGGACATGGCGTCGAAGCAAGACTTCGAATCCAACCTCGAGGTGCTCTGCGTCCTGCTCTCCGACCTTTTATATCTGCGGGAAGGAGCGCCCGAAAAGATCACAAACATCGACGCGGAGGCGCGCCTCCGAAAAATCGCCGATGAAGTTTCTGCTGAGCGCCTTCTACGTCTGGGTGAAACCATCCGCACGATGGAGGCGGGAATGAAGGGGTACGCCAACTTGCGGCTGCTAACCGACGTCTTCGCTCTGACGGCAAACCAGGCCGTTGCTAAAATACTGAATGACAATGCTGAGAAAAGCCGTTAGAATCCCACTTACTCTAACCGCAAAGCCTGCGAGAATCCTGACCCAAAGGCCAGTCTAGCGTGAATCGTTACAGTGAGGAGGACATGTCAAACCGCAAGTTGATTCGGCCGAGCCTTACCCAGCTCAAAGATCAAATGCCGGCAAGGCCGCCGAGAAGGAAGCCGTCGCCCACCCAGCAAACCAACGCCGAGAATTTCTATTACGTAAAACAGATGCAGAACAAGACCCCAATGGTCGTCGTTCTGCAGGACGGCGAGACAGTCAGGGGAACGATCGAATGGTACGACAAGAATTCGATCAAGATGAATCGCGGGCCGGAGCCGGATCTGTTGATCCTGAAGCACTACATCAAATACATGTACAAGGAAAACGAAGACAAGGACAACGACTGATGCATTTGAGTTGTGAGTTATGAGCTCTCTCCATGACCACCATCGGGATCTCCGCAGGCGATCCAGCCGGCATCGGGCTGGAAGTAACGCTCAAGGCTCTACCCTCTCTCATCGGACGAGCCCGATGGATCTTGTTTTCCGGCCGCCGTGCATTTGAACGCAACTACGCTCGCTTTGGAAACAATCTGCCCTATAGATCCCTTCCATCTCTCCAGGATGTTACAGACGAAGCGCTCCTCTTCGTAATCGAGACCAGGGAAGCCGCGGATGTGTCGTGGGGTGAAGCGCGTCCGGAAGCTGGACAGTCCGCCATCGCCTGTCTCGAGACAGCCAGCGACGCCGCTCTTCGCGGCGACATCCAGGCTTTGGTAACGGCCCCCGTACGAAAGGCCTCGGTGGGAACGCACTTCAAGGGGCAGACCGAATTCCTTGCAAACCGCGCCGGCGTCGACTTCGCGGCCATGTCCTTCTTTGCCCCAACCTTCAAGGTCGTTCTGGCCACGACGCACCTGCCGCTGCGGGAGGCCTTGTCACGAATATCCACAGACCAGTATGTCGAACTCATCCACTTTGTCGATCGCGAGTTTCGGCGGTTTGGTTTGTCCAGTCTCAGGATTGCCGTTGCGGGAATAAACCCGCATGCCGGTGAAGACGGAATGTTCGGGCGGGAAGATCTTGATATCCTGACGCCTGCCGTCGAACGATGCGCGCGCGAGGGAATCTCTGTTTCCGGTCCGCATTCCCCCGACAGCTTGTATTACCGCGCGCACACGGGTGAATTCGATGTTGTCATCGCCCCTTATCACGACCAGGGCTTGATCCCGGTGAAGCTCATTGCCCATGGGCAGTCCGTGAACGTTACGCTGGGATTGCCGTACGTGCGAACCTCTCCCGATCACGGGACTGCGCTGTCGATTGCGGGTCAGGGAGTGGCGGATCCGTCCGGCATGCGGGCTGCGATGGAGTGCGCGTTGGATTTAGTTAGCCGCGAATTACGCAAATGACGCGGCTAGCTCTGGGCCCGGCAGTCGCGGCAAACTCCGTAGATCTGGAGTTTGTGATCCAACGTCTTGAATCCAAGCTGCTCGGAAGCAGCGTCCTGCACCGACTCAATCTCGGAGTTGTAGAACTCGATCGACTGGCCGCACTCCATGCAGATCATGTGATCGTGATGTTCGTGATTGAAGAGGTGTTCGTAGCGCGTGATGCCGTCGGCCAGATCGATCTCGCGCGCCAGGCCGCAATCGGCGAGCAGCTTCATGGTGCGATAGACCGTCGTATAGCCGATGCGCGGGTCGAGTTGCTTGACGGTGCGGTAGATGTCCTCGACGCTCCGGTGTCCTTCGTGTTCCAAAAATGTTTCAAGCACCAGTTCCCGATGCGGCGTCTGCTTCAGGCCCCGGTCGCGCAGATAGTCCGTGAATATCTGCATCTCTGGCCTTAGTACCTTCATGGTCGCGACGGCATCAGCTTCAGGACGTCGTTGTAGATCACGAATACCATCAGCACGAGCAGGAATACAAAGCCGACCTGGACAATTCTTTCTTTCACCCGAAGGCTGAGGTCGCGGCGCATCAGTCCCTCGATAAGGAGCAACAGCATCACGCCGCCGTCCAGAATGGGTATCGGCAGCAGATTGATCACGCCGAGATTCAAGCTGATGAAAGCCATGAGATAGATAAGCGGGCCTGCGCCGAGATCAAACGCCTGTCCTGAGATACGGACAATCCCGATCGGTCCGGCAAGCTGGTCGAGTGAAGCCTCGCGCCTGAAGAGCCGGCCGATGACCTGAAACATGAGCGTGGCCTGGTAGACGTTGGTTTCAATGGACTTGGAAAACGCCGCGCCAAGGCCGCTCTGTACTGTCGTCATCGGAATCGAAATATCGATGCCGATAACCTTCCGGCCGTTGTCCTTGACGGGGGTCACCTGTACTTCCTTGTGCTCGCCGTTTCGCACGATGGTCAACGGGAACGTCGCGTCGGAGGTTGCCTGGATGCGCTCCTGGATGGTGCGGCAGGCGGACTTCAGACTCACTCCATTGACTGCAACGATCTCGTCTCCTACCACCAATCCCGCCGATTCCGCAGGATAGCCTGGTTCAATTCGCTTGATCACCACAGGAATGTACGGACACATTCCGGCCTGGCCGATCTCGGTTGGCCCTGTCGCCATGTTTTCGGTAGCCGGGCGCGGCTTCAGCGACGCGTCAACGATGCGGCCGCCCCGCTCGAGCCGAACGGCCAGCGTCTGATTGGGGTTCGTCATGATCCGGCTTTCGACGTCCTGCCAGGTGGGATTCTCTTTACCCGCGATGGACACAATCCTGTCGCCAGGCTGGATGCCCGCTTGAGCCGCCGCCGAGTCAGGCTCGACAACTCCCACGTCTGCAGGCTTCGTCTGATATTCGAAGATCTCGCTTCCGTACATGTAATAGCCGGTCATCAGGCCCACAGCGAGAATCACGTTCATTGCGGGCCCCGCCAACGCTACTAGAAATCGCTGCCACTTTGGCTTGGACAGGAATTCTCGGGGATCGCCGGTGATGTTATCCGTGGGGTTTTCGCCGGCCATCTTGACGTAGCCGCCGAGAGGGAACGCGCTGACCCTATAGTCGGTTTCCCCATAACGAAAACCGAAGAGCCGGGGACCGAAGCCGACAGAGAAGGTTTCCACCTTGATCTTGAAGAACTTTGCGACCAGGAAGTGACCCAGCTCATGAAGCACAATGATGACGCCCAACACAATGAGAGCGCCAAAGAATGACGACGTGATGGTTGAAATCATGTTACTCCTGATTCTAGCATCCGGACGGTTTTGTCTCAGGCCGAAATTCTTTCCCTGGTATGCCGGCGTCTACAGAAAAACCCTCGTCGCTCTTCTGTTGTCCACGGCGCTGCGCGCCGTTTCCCTGGCCCGCTCGTCGGCCTGCCTCACGGAATCCACCGAGTCGGCCGGCGCAGTGGGCGCCGCATCCAGTGCGGCTTCGACCACTTCAGGGATGTCCGTGAATCGAATCTGCTTCATGAGGAAAGCCTCGACGGCGATCTCGTCCGCCGCGTTCAACGCGGCGCCGGACGCGCCGCCCTTCGCGAGCGCGCGATAAGCGAGACGGAGGCACGGGAACCTGTCGAAATCGGGCGCCATGAATTCCAATCTCGCGAGCGTTTTCCAATCCAGGAAGGGCACCGGCGACGGCAGACGCTCGGGATACGTAAGGGCGTATTGAATGGGCTGCCGCATATCCGGCGCCCCCAATTGAGCCAGGATCGAGCCATCGGCGAATTCCACCATCGAATGCACGATGGATTGCGGATGCACGATCACGTCCACTTGATCCGGGCGCATGTCAAACAGCCAGCGAGCTTCGATGACTTCGAGGCCTTTGTTCATGAGAGTCGCCGAATCGATCGTGATCCGTTGGCCCATTCTCCACGTAGGATGATTGAGCGCCTCTTCGGGCGTGACGTCCGGCAATCGATCCATCGGCGTATCGCGGAAAGGTCCGCCTGAAGCCGTCAGGATCAGGCGCCGGACTTCTCCGCGGTTTCCAGAGCGCAAGCATTGGTCTACGGCGCAGTGTTCGCTATCGACGGGCAAGATCCGAGCGCCGCTCTGCCGGGCGGTCCGGCTCAACAGTTCGCCGGCCAGTACCATCGCTTCCTTGTTCGCAAGCGCGACTGTCTTCCCCGATGAGACCGCGGCGTATGTCGGAAGCAGTCCCGCGGCGCCCACGGCGGCCGAAACGACGATATCGACTTCGGGCGCCGAAGCAATCAGACGCATGCCCGCGTCGCCTGTCACCACTTCCGGCGTCGAGACTCCCTTCCGCCGGCACTCGAAATAGAACTGCTCGGTGCGCGACGCGTCCGCCAACGCTACGACTTTCGGCCTAAAAGCGGCCGCCTGCTCTGCGAGGCGTTCCACAGCGGAATGCGCCGCGAGAGCAAACACCTCAAGGCGATCCGGAAGATGCTCGACGACTCTGAGCGCGTTGCGGCCCACGGAGCCGGTTGAACCGATGATGGTCAAACGTTTCATGCGCCAAGAAACCAGTAGAAGACGGGCGCTGCGAACAGAAGACTGTCAACGCGATCCAGCATCCCGCCGTGCCCCGGCAGGACGCCCGATGAATCCTTCACTCCTGCGCTGCGCTTCAGCGCCGATTCCATCAAGTCGCCGGCCTGCCCGGCGCCGGCGGCCGCTAGAGCACCCATCAGCAACGTCACGGCCGACGCGTCCGTGATCCAGACCCCCAGCAGCACGCCCGCAATCATGCTGGCGATCAGCCCCGCGAAAGCGCCCTCAATTGTCTTCTTCGGGCTGAGTCTCGGAGCAAGCGCATGACGACCGAACGCGCGCCCGCAATAGTATGCCGCAGAATCGCCGGCCCAGATGAGTCCGAGCAACACCAGTACGAGGTTCCGTGGGAGCAATAGGACAAAACCGAACAGGAAGCAACAATATAGAATTCCCAAGACGCCGAGGGCAATTTTGGGGAGCACCGTTTCCAGGGAGCTTCCAAACGCCAGCGCGCCCATCGAGACAAACAACGACGCCGCCAACGCCCCCAGCAGCCACGATGGTCCGGCGGCCGCGCAGGCCGTCACAGCGCCGCCTGCAAACAAGATCCAGCGCCCCGGCCGGACGCCGCTCCGTTCAGCTCCGAGGGACAAGAGTTCTTCGAAACAGAGCGCCGCAACGGCGGCTGTGAAAAGTCCGAATATCCACGTCGGCGCATAACGGACAATCAGCAGCGTGATCGGAATCCCGACCAGAGCGGTGGCGACGCGCTTCATTCCCGAGCTAGTGGTCGGTGCACGCCGCCGGCAATGTTTGTGGAGTCAATTGCGGGGCCAGACCGCCGTAACGGCGTTCGCGTTTTTGAAATGCGATAACGGCTTCGTAGAGCTGGCGGCTGCCGAAGTCCGGCCACAGAGTCTCGGTAACGTAGATCTCAGCATAAGCGATCTGCCACAGAAGAAAATTACTGACCCGCAGTTCGCCGCTGGTGCGGATCAACAAATCGGGATCTGGAAGCCCGGCGGTATAGAGATATTTCGAAAATTCTTCCTCTCCGATTCCTTGAGATCCATTCAATCCCGCGCCGTTTCTCAATATCCGGTTGACCGCATCCACAATCTCGGCTCGGCCTCCATAGTTTAGCGCGACATTGAAGATCATGCCGGTGTTGGACTCCGTACGGCGCACGCCTTTCTGGAGCTCCGCCTGAACGGTGGGATCCAGTTGCTCCACCCGCCCGATCGTGCGGAACTTGATGTTGTTCCGATGAATGCTTTCGAGCTCCTTGTTGAGGTATTCCTTCAGGAGCGACATCAAAGTTCCAATTTCCGCCTGAGGACGCTTCCAGTTCTCGACCGAGAAGGCGTACAGCGTCAGCACCGAGACGCCGAGGCGCGCCGAGCCTTCGACGACTTCGCGGACGGCGTTGATTCCCGCGCGGTGGCCGGCGACGCGCGGCAGCCCGCGCTTCCTCGCCCAGCGGCCGTTTCCGTCCATGATGATGGCAATGTGCGCGGGCAGCGCGCTGCGGTCGATCTGCTGGAGAAGGTCCTCCGTCCTCTTGGACATGGTTCGAATCTTACCATGCGGGCCGATGAAATTTGTCGTGCAAAGCTCTTTAATATTCGACGCTCATCAGATGCAGGCCGCATGCGGGCGCGCATGGCCCGGCCGCCCGGCGGTCGCGCTGCAGCAGGATTTCCGATATCCGGGACGGTTCGATCTTTCCGACGCCGACGTAGAGGAGCGTACCGACGATCGTCCGAACCATATATTGAAGGAATCCGCTGCCGCGGACCCTGAAGGTCCATTGGCCGCCTTTTCTGTACCATCGTGCGTCGTAGATGGTCCGTACGCGGTCCTCGATCTCCACAGCGCTCGAGCAGAACGACGTAAAGTCATGCATGCCCAAAAAGCGTCGCGTTGCGTCGTCGACGGCCGCCGCGTCCATGGGATACGGGAACGCGTAGACGTAGCGGCATTCGAAGGGGCTGACAATCCATCCGCGCCAGATCCGGTACTCATAAACTTTGGCGCGGGCCGACCGCCGCGCGTGAAAGTCCGGGGCTGCATCCTCGGCGGAAAGGACCCGTATTTGCGCGGGCAGCAGCGCATTGGCGCCCCGCACGACTGCGCTCGCCGCCATCCGTCGAATCGTCTGCGTGCTCGCGACCTGTGCGTGCGCATGCGCGCCGGCGTCGGTGCGGCCCGAGCCCGCAACCTTGACTTCGTGGTTAAAGAGCTTCTGAAGAGCGTCCTGGAGCGCGCCCTGTACGGTCGGCAACCCCGGCTGAATCTGCCAACCGTGAAAATCCGTCCCGTCGTAAGCGAGGGTCAGCTTGAGGTTGCGCATTGAATCGGTTATAGCATACCGGACCGAGTGAGCTATGACGCCCATCAGCGCTGTCATCATTACATTCAATGAGGCCGGCCGTGTTGCAGGCGCCATCGCGAGTCTGTCGTGCTGCGATGAAGTGCTCGTTGTGGATTCGGGAAGCACGGACCGCACGTGCGACATTGCGCGGGAATGCGGCGCGCGCGTCATCGTGCGGCCATGGGAGGGCTACGCGCGTCAGAAGAATTTCGCTGCGACGGCGGCGGCTCATGACTGGATCCTGAGCATCGACGCCGACGAGCGCTTGAGCATTGAACTGGCCAACGAGATCGCCGCGTGGAAGCAGCGCCCTCCGCAAGCCGCGGCGGCGTCGATGCCGCGGCGCGTCTTCTACTTCGGCCGGTGGATCAGCCATTCCGGCTGGTATCCCGACAGGAAAATCCGGCTCTACAACCGAAACGCAGGAACGTGGGTCGGCGACTTCGTTCACGAAACCTTAGAGGTGAAGGGATCTGTCGTGACGCTGTCCGGCGACCTCCTCCACTTCCCGTACAGGACCTGGGAGGATCAGATCCGGCGCGCCGACCGTTACACGCGTCTCGCCGCAGATCAAGCGAAGCGATCTGGCCGGCGAGGCAATCCGTTCCGATTGATCCTGGGGCCGCCGCTTTCGTTTCTGCACACATTCATTGTGCGCGGCGGTTTTCTCGACGGATGGCGGGGTGCAGCCATCGCGTGGGCCGGGGCCCGCTATGTTTTGCTGCGCGAGTTCCGTATACTGCGCTGACGATGGAACTGGCCTTCGCCCTGCTTGCAGGGCTTGCGATCGGGAGTTTTCTGAACGTTTGCATATCCCGCATGCCGCTCGCGGAGTCCATCGTCCGGCCGCGCTCGCGGTGTCCGCACTGCCGGAAGCCGGTTGCGGCGTACGACAACATTCCCGTGCTGAGTTATCTTCTGCTTGGGGGTAAGTGCCGTCATTGCCGCCGAAAGATCTCCTTCCGATACCCCGGCATCGAACTTCTCACGGCTGCTGTCAGCGCCTTGCTCTACTTCAAGTTCGGATTGGGTCTCCACTGGTTCATCTTCTTTGCCTTTTGCGCGGCGCAGATCGTGCTGGTGTTCATTGATGCGGACCATCGCATTCTCCCGGATCCGATCACGCTGAATGGAATCTGGGTCGGAATTCTCGCGAGCCTCCTCCTGGCCCAACCCAGTTCCTTCGCGGCCTCGGCGCTGCGACTGGCTGGAATTGGAGCAACAAATCCGCGCCTCGTCGCGCTGGCAGCCAGCATTCTCGGGGCCGTCGTTGGCGGCGGTCTTCTCTGGCTCGTTGGCGAGATTTTCTACAGGGTGCGCGGCATTGAAGGCCTGGGGTTCGGCGATGTCAAGATGATGGCCATGGTCGGCGCGTTCCTGGGAGCGCCGCTCGCGTTGTTTACAATTCTGGTCGGGTCCGTCGTCGGTTCTGTGGTCGGGCTCGTTCTCATCCGGTTTTCGGGCAAGACGCGCGAATATGAGTTGCCGTTCGGTACGTTCCTGGGATTCGCCGCCATTCTCGCCGTGCTGTACGGGGACTGCCTTCTCCAGCTCTACATGGACAGCCTGCGCGGCGCGGTCCTGTGAACGGGAAGTCGCGGAACTCGCGACAAAGCGGGAAAAATCAGCCGCAGATTGCACAGAAGAACATAGCCGCGAATTGCGCGAATGACGCCAACCTTCTCGGCGTCATCGGCGGCGCAACGCCTCGGACAAGGCGCCGCACGTGCTTCCTACTGTCACGCATGAAGGCGCCGCGTCCGGACCACGGATTCACCCTCATTGAAACTCTGGCGGCGACGGTCGTGCTCGTTTGTGGGCTGACCGCCGCAGCGGCGCTCTTCTCTTACAGCGCGAGGACGAACCTCCTGAATCAACAGCGAGCCGCCGCCAATTTCATGCTGCACAACAAGCTGGAAGAGCTGAAATCGGAATCGATCGACAGCGCGGTATGGAATGCCGGCGGGAGCCTCGACCCCGCCTCGCCGGTTACAGGATTTTCCGACTATCCGGCCGGCAACGGCTCGTTTCTTCGGCTGTGGGAAATCACAGGATCGCCGCATCGGACGGTCACGGTGGTCGTCGTTGTTCAATCCACCGGCCTCACTCGAACGCCGGTTGAGCTCGCACGCGGCGCGGCGCGCGTGACGCCATCTTTCTAGCGATGACCGGACGTCGAGGCTTCTCTTTAGTTGAACTGCTGACGGCCCTGGCGATCACATTGGGGATAGCCGCCGTCGTGTTCCATCTGTTCCGTCAGAACGAGCGCGTTTTCCATGAACAGAGCATGATTCTCGAGATGGAGCAGAGCGCGCGAGCGGTCGCGTCCCAAATTGCGGACGAAGTGCGGATGGCAGGCCAGGGGACGCCCGTAACGGTGGAGGACGCGGCCGTCTCGGAAGCAGTGGTCGCCGTGCTGCGCGGTTCGAGTTCTTCGCGCATCAGCCTGCGAGCAGGTCTGTCGAACATCGAGTCCACTGTGGCCAGCCCGCTTCCTGCAAATTTCATGCTTGGCGCGGCCTTGAGCGTTTCGGCGACAAACGCCTCCGTATTCTCAGACGTCATCGGCGCCATCCCAAGCGGACGCTACGTCTATCTGTGGGGCCCCGGTTCGAGTTGGGGATGGGTCCGCGCGGCCGTTCAGTCCATCACGCCGTCGAGCCGAACGCTGCATCTCGTTGTAGCCGACGCCGGCGGGACAAGGCTTCCCGGACCCGATGGCGCGGCCGGCACGCCCGACGACGTGACGCAGTTCACCACGCCTCCTGCCATTTCTCTGGAGGAAGCTGTAACGATCTTCTACGATCCCGCGTCGCGGACCGTGAAACGGGCTGCGGCCGCCAATATGACGGACCCTGCAAACCCGGCTTGGGGTCCGGCAAATGACCTTGCGATGAATGTTGTGTCCCTAACGTTTAGTTACTATGACAAGCAAGACAATCTTCTAACGCCGGATACGCTCGTCAATCGTGCATCCATCGCATGGGTGGAAGCTGCAATCGCTGTGCAGACGTCCGAGACCTTCAAGAACGGCGCCCGGCCTTCGTTCACTCTGACGGTCCGTTCTTTTCCCCGGAACCGGCCGGCGGCTTGACGCCCCAGTGGATGGCGGCAACGCCGCCCGACAGACTTCGATATCCCACTTGCTGAAAACCGACCGAACTCATAAGCAGGGCCAGTTCGGACGGCCGCGGAAACGTGCGGACGGAGTCTGGAAGGTAGCGGTACGCGCCGGGGTGTCCCGAGACGAGCGCGCCGACCCGAGGGAGGATGCGGTGGAAGTAGAACTCGAATGCGGAACCGAACAGAGGAAGTGCAGGCCTCGAAAACTCCAGAATAACGGCTGCGCCCCCGTCTTTCAGCACGCGCCGCATTTCAGCAAGCCCTCGACCCCGGTCTGCAAGATTGCGCAGGCCGAATGCGATCGTAACGGCGTCGAAGACGTTGTCCGGAAACGGAAGATCGAGGCCGTCCGCCTCGACGGCGCGAATGGACGCATCGAGACGGGCTGACGTGACCTTCGCCCGACACCGCACGAGCATCGGATGACAGAAGTCCGCAGCGACGATCCATGCGTTCAGCCGGCGCCCCAGTTCCAGCGCCAGGTCGCCGGTGCCAGCACACAGATCGAGGCAGATCGGCCGGGAAAGGGTTCTGGAGTATTCCGCGACCTTCGTTGCTGCAGCTTTGCGCCAAAGCCGGTCGATCGAGGCCGAGAGCAGATGATTGAGAAAGTCGTAACGATGCGCGATCCCGGCGAACATTTGCTGAATCGCCCGGCCGTCGGGCTCAACGCCGGTTCTTGCTTTCATGGATAAGCGCCTTCACCGTTTCGCGAACCAATTCCAGCGGAACATCGGGCGTGATTTCGACGCATCCAATTCCGCGCGGCAGGACGAAGTGGACGGCGCCGTCCCGGATCTTCTTGTCGTGTTGAAGCGCGTGGAGCGCGGGACGCAGCTTGATTCCTTCCAGCGAGGGCAGTCGGCCGATAAGAGCGATCGCGGATTCGATGCGCTCGGCGTCCGATTGCGACACTCGATTCAGCGCCAGGCCGATTCGGGCCGCCGCGATCATGCCGTAGCCGACCGCTTCGCCGTGCTTGAGACGTCGAAAATTTCCGGCCGCTTCGAGAGCATGCCCGACAGTGTGTCCGAAATTGAGGATGCGCCGCAAATTACTTTCGCGTTCGTCTGCTGCGACGACCTCCGCCTTAATGGCTGCACATCGCGACACGAGCCGCCCGACGGCGTCGGGCTCTCGCGTCAGTAGAGGCTGTATGCCGTCGACGAAGGATTCGAACAATCCGGCGTCTCGAATAACGCCGTACTTAAGCGCTTCGTAGAGGCCGCTGGCGTACTCGCGATCGGATAGTGTTCGAAGCAGCGTCGAGTCCGACACCACGAGACGCGGTTGGTGGAAGGCGCCGACCAGGTTCTTCACAGAACGAAAATTAATTCCGGTCTTTCCGCCAATGCTGGAATCGACTTGAGCGAGCAGCGTCGTGGGCGCCTGCACTACAGAAACGCCGCGCATATAAATGGCCGCAACAAAGCCTGCGACGTCGCCAACGACCCCTCCGCCGAATGCGATGACGGTCGACTGCCGGGTCATATTCAGCGCCGCCATGCGGTCGAGCAGGCGCGTCACGGTGGTCATCGATTTCGCGCGCTCTCCATCGGGTATCAGCGCAAGCGGAAACCGTTTTTTGAGGAACTGACCGGCGGCCTTGAAGATTCGCGGCTGGGATATCACAAGAAACGGGCCGCTTAGCCCGGCCCGTTTCAAATGTTCTTCCAGATTTTGAAGCAGGTCCGGCCCTACGATGATGTCGTATTCAGCGTGGGCCAGACGCACCGGAATTGTTTGCAGTGGCCGCTCCTACCGTTGCTGCACAACCTGACGGTTCGACTTTGGGGCTTCCCGAGCTCTGCGATACAGATCCTTCGCCTCGGGCAGCAACTCAATGGCTTTCAGAACCAGCGGATCGCCTTCCATCATGACGCGGCTTGCTTCGTAGACGCCAAGCCGGGCGTAAACGACTTCCCTGCGTATTTCGCGGCGGATGAAGTCGCTGTTGGCTTCAAAATCCGCGTCGGTGAAAGGAATTCCCCATTTCTGGAGGGCCTGCTTGAACTCGGCCAGCATTGCGTCGGAAACCTGGAACGACGCGTCAACTTTCGGATTCTTTGCGAGAAACCCCTGGACGAAGCGGTAGTACGCCGAGGCGCCCGCCAATGTTTCCTGAAGCTCGTTGGCTTTGACGTCTTCAATGATGTGATCCGGCGTGATTCCGCCTCCACCGTACAAGACTCGCCCGAGGTTCAACGAACGATGGATGTCCGTCTTGGGCTGCTCGGCCGGATTCCCGCGGTGACTGTAGTAATCGAATTGCGAAATATGCGAATAGTCGCGCTGGATCAGCCGCTGGCTTGGCGTGTACCACTTCTGCGTCGTCAGCGCCAGACCCGCATTCTTGCTAAGCGGGTAGACGGACTGGACCAGTCCCTTGCCGAAACTCGTCTGTCCCAGAATCAGGCCGCGGTCATGATCCTGGATGGCCCCGGCGACGATCTCGGACGCGCTGGCGCTGGCCTGATTGATGAGCACGACCAGCGGATATGTATTGTCGTTGTTTACGCGCTCGGACACGTACTCACGAACAGACCCGCTCGTGCGACCCCTTGTCTCGAGAATAGCCTGGCCTTTCTGGAGGAAGAGCTGTGAAACCTCGATGGCTTCCTGCAGCAGGCCGCCGGGATTGTTGCGGAGGTCCAGAATCAGGCCATCCAGGTTCTTGTTGTCCAGTTTGTTGAGCGCCTGCCTCAGTTCTCCGCTGGTGGTTTCAGCAAAACTTTCGATCTTGATGTATCCGACCTTAGGCCGGATCAGAAACGAGTTGCTGATGGTGAACTTCGCAATCTCATCGCGCACGACGGAGTACTGGATGGGCTCTTCAATTCCCGGCCGTGCGATGGTCACGCGCACAGTCGTTCCCCGGTCTCCTTTGAGGCGCGCGACGACGTCGTTCAACTCCAGTCCCTTTGTCGGCTCTCCGTTGACGTGGGTAATAACGTCACCGACGCGCAAGCCCACTTTCTCCGCGGGCGATCCAGGGAACGGGGGCGATACGACGGTTACCTTTCCGAACCGTGCGGATACCGTGATGCCCAGGCCGTAGTATCTTCCGCGTTGATCTTCCCGAAGGGTTCTGAAGTCTTTCGGATTGAAAAACTTCGAGTGCGGGTCCAGGGTGCGCAGCATGCCGTCGATAGCGCCATACACGGCTTTGTCGGAATCGATCTCGGTCGCGCTGTTTTCTTCAACCAGACTCAGCAGCGTCGAAAACAGCCTGCGCGACGCTTCGGCGTCGGCCTCTTCGTTCGTTGTAGCCCGGACTTGAGACGCGTAGCCGCCTCCCGCGACGGCTGCAACCAGGAGAGCCAAAACCAAGCCGAAAATCGCCCGCGACCCCGTTCGTTTCATTGGATATATCCCCTTCTGCGGAAATCAAACGGATTATAGCAGAACGCCTATAGTTTCAGACGGACCAAAGGCCGAGGCGTGGGTTCCGGCCGTTTGGTGCTATCATGAAAACTTCTTTTTCGGAGGAGCTGATGGGCAATCTTGGCTTCATGGAACTGGCGGTGATTTTCATCATCGCGCTCCTTGTCTTTGGCCCGAAGAAGATGCCGGAACTGGGCCGATCCTTGGGTAAAGGCTTGAGAGAATTCCGTAGAGCTACCAATGACCTCAAAGCCAGTTGGGAAGAGCAGATGCGCGAAGCCGAGTACTCGGTTCAGGACGTGAAGCAGACAGCGCAAGAAACGCGCCGCGACATTAACGAAGAGCTCCACCGCGAGGCGAAAGCCGAGTTTTTCGGAGAAGCCCAGAACGCTCCGCCTCCTCAAGAACCTGGCGCTGCTGAAGAAGCGAAATCCGATGGCCGTCCGAACTGACCGCGACATAGAGCCCGACCAAGAAGAACTTCAAGGACAAATGTCGTTCCTCGAACACCTCGAGGAATTGCGGTCGCGAATACTCAAAATTCTGATCGCCACGGCCATTGCATTTGCGGCGTGTTTTGCCTTTTCAGACGAACTCTTTCGGATCGTCGCCAGACCGATCACTGCGCTGGTGCCTGAGCTTGTTTTCACGACGGTGACGGAGCCATTCAATCTCACGATGAAGATTGCCTTGCTGGCCGCAATCTTTCTGGCTTCCCCGTTCATCATGGCGCAGGTCTGGCTCTTCATTTCACCCGGCCTATACCGTCATGAACGGCGTTACGCGCTGCCATTCATCCTGTCCTCGTCCCTCCTGTTTGTCACCGGCGGCGTTTTCGGATATTTCATCGGGTTTCCTTACACGCTCAAGTTCTTGGTGGACTGGGGACGCGGCTTCGGCTTGAAGGAGATGCTGACAGCGGCAGCCTACTTCGACACGTTCATCATGGTGGAACTGGGTTTAGGCCTGGTCTTTCAAATCCCAGCGGTGATCTTCGTCCTGAGCCGGATCGGCCTGATCACGCCTCAGTTTCTCGTCCGGAATTCCAAGTACGCCGTTCTGCTGTCATTCGTAGCAGCGGCGGTCATCACGCCGTCGGGCGATGCGATGACCATGATGGTTTTCGCGGTCCCGATCATTCTTCTTTATTTCCTGGGCGTGATCGTCGCCTTCATCTTCGGCAAGAAGCGAACCAAGGAATAGTCAGCGCGCCTGGTTGACCCGCCGATCGATTTCCGGAAGGCTCGAATAGATCACGTCTCCGACAATCTTGAGGCTTCTGGCGGACGTCTTGTCCAAAGTGTCGGCCGGCGTGTGCCAATATGGGTAGTCGAAATCGATGATATCCACTGCAGGAACGGCGGCCTTCAGGTACGGCAAGTGGTCGTCGGAGACGGGGAGCGACTCGTTCAAAAATTCCCGCGCATAACCGAGAGACTTCGCCGCTTCCCAAATCACGGCGTTAAGCCATTCTGTGGATTGGGATTCTTTCCGGATGTTGAGGTCCTTGTCTCCGATCATGTCCACGAGCACAAGCGCCCGCAATTGACGAAGAGTTCCTTCGCGCACGCGGCGATCGACGTCATGCCGGCTGCCATACAGGCTGTCGTCGTCGGTCCATTCGACGACGGCCTCTTCGCCGTCGAAGAAAATGAACTCCAGCGAGTTTTCCAGTTTCAGGCCTGCCGTGGCGCGCGCCATTTCCAGCAGCCACGCGGCGCTCGATCCGCCGTCGTTGGCGCCGACAAATGAGAAGTCGAAGAGTTTCGTGTCGTAGTGGCCGGCAAGAGCAATGGTTGTCGGGCGCGCGCCGGGCCGAATCGCCCGGATGTTGGCCATGCGGCGCGGGCCGCGCGGCGTGAGGGCTTGAAATTCGTCGACCTGCGGTTTGAGGCCGGTCTTTTCGAGTTCGGCGACAATGTAGCGGCGCGTTCGCTCCAACGCATCACTTCCGGCCGGACGCGCGCCAAATTCGACGATTTTCTTCAAGTGCGCGAAGGCCCGCTCGCCATCGAACGGCGAACCGGTTCCAGGCCCAACGCGGCCGCTCTGGACGCCGTATGCGACGGCGGCGGCGAGCACTGCAGCCCCTGCCGCAACAACCAATCTGCGATTCTGGCTGCTTCTTTTCGACTTCATGGCGCGTCCAATTTAATCACGGAAAGTGACTTTTGCGGTCCTGGTAGTAGTATGCTCTTGGAAGGAGGCGTCCCATGAAGTTCACAGGCAGACAAACCTTGAGCTTGTTTATCACTGGCGCTGCGGCAGGCGCGATTCTCGCTTTGTTGTATGCCCCGAAGTCCGGCGCGCAGACGCGCAGAGATGTGCGCCGACTGACAAGGAAGACGGCGAATCGTCTCGGCGAACTGCAGGAAGATGTTCGCGATCAGGTCGGCGGCTGGCTTGAAGACGTCAATGAGCGCGTTCGCGACGGCATCAAGACCGGCAAGGAAATCGGGACGCAGACCTGCGAACAAGTGATCGATGCGTTCGACGCAGCCAAGAAAGCCGTTCAGGACGGCAAAAGCCGCATCGAAAAGATTCTCGCGTAACCAACACGAGGAGAGTGGACGGTAAGGGATTCGAACCCTCGGCCTCGGCGTTGCGAACGCCGCGCTCTCCCAGCTGAGCTAACCGCCCGCAGGAACTGATTAGAACATCCGCCCAATCAGAGTGTCAATCGACCAGCCGAGTCGCGTCCTCTGTCAGTCGCGTCTTGAAAACAGTTTGCCGCAAGTACACTATCGTGAAACCGTTGAAGGAGGCCGCTTGGAAGGATTGATCGAACTCGCGCAGCAGCTCATGGACGTCAAGAGCCTGATCCAGTGGGGCGGAATCATTGGCATCACGGCTATCGTGTTCGTTGAAACGGGACTCTTCTTCGGATTCTTTCTTCCGGGCGACTCCCTCCTGGTAACGGCCGGCATCCTGGCGGCCGCCGGCGAACTCCACATCGCGTGGCTGCTGATCTTTCCCACGATCGCGGCCATTGCGGGAGACCAGACCGGCTATGTCATCGGCTGGCGGGCCGGCGAAGCCCTCGGCGTCCGATATGCCAAGTTCAAGATGCATTTGGACCGCGCGCATCTCTTCTACGAAAAATATGGCGCCAAGACGATCGTGTTCGCCCGTTTCGTTCCGATCGTCCGCACATTCGTTCCCGCCGTCGCCGGGGCGGCTCGAATGAACTACCGCACGTTTGTGACTTACAACATCCTGGGCGGACTGCTTTGGGTGTTCAGCACGACGCTCTTGGGCTACAGCATCGGCAACGCAATCCCCGACGTCGACCGGTATCTGCACATTGTGATCGCCGTCGTCGTGCTTCTGTCGATCATGCCGGCGGTTCTCGAATGGTACAAGCATCGCAAAAGCGCGATGAGCAGTTAGGAGGCCTAAGAGAGCCACGTGAAGCCAAGAGACTGGGCGTTTGCTCTTCGATGTCAATCTGCTAGGCTAGCGCAGTTATGAAACTTCGGACCTTGAGCTTTGCGATCTTGCTGGCAGGCGCCCCATCGGCGGCGCAGGACGTGGATAAAGCGTTCACGTTGAATGTGAATGTCGATCTCGTCCAACTCCATGTCTCCGTTGTCGACGAGCAGCAGCGCCCTGTCGGCGGCCTGGTGAAAGACCATTTCAGGGTTCTCGAAAACAACGTTGCGCAGTCGATCGCAGTGTTCAAGCAGGAAGACATCCCCGTAAGCCTGGGCCTGGTTATCGATAACAGCCGCAGCATCGAGCCGCGCAAGCAACGACTCGACGCCGCCGCGGTGTCATTCGTGCGCAAGAGCAATCCGGAAGACGAAACGTTCATCGTTCACTTCGATTCCGAAGTCCGTCTCGTGCAGGACTTCACAAGTGATCTTTGGCAGATCCAAAAAACGCTGGCTTCCGCCAAGCCGTTCGGGCAAACCGCGGTCTATGACGCGCTTGCGCGGGCCCTCGATCAGATGGAGCGCGCAAAATACGACAAGAAGGCGCTGCTCCTGGTGACCGACGGAATCGATAACGCCTCGACGACGACACTTTCTCAGATTACCGAACGTCTCAAGCGCGACAACGTGATGGTGTTCGTCGTGGGACTCCTCAGCGAGTCCGGCGGTCTCACGGCCGAGGAATCGCTCATTCGGATTGCTGACGCCAGCGGCGGCAAAGCTTATTTTCCCGAGAACGTCGAGCAGGCGCGGGTCATGATGGAACGTATTGCGAGAGACCTGCGCGAGCAATACACGCTCGGATACTTCCCTACAAACCCGAATCGCGACGGCGCCTGGCGGTCCGTCCGCGTGGAGGTCAAGCCTCCTCAAGGCTATCCCTCGAATCTGATCGCGCATTACCGCCACGGATATTACGGTCCCAAGGATTAACGGCCCATCGTCAGTTCGTTCTTCAGGCGCCTTCCGCCCCGGGTTGTTTCGAAGCGGCGCCGCAAGTATCATTTTCCCGTCTAAAGATCGAAATTCGGTCTGGCGCGATCCGGACCAGACGGGTGGTTTGTATTGACTGCACGAAAGAGACGCGTGTTGGTTGTGGACGACGATCCGGGAATCCGGGAGTCGTTGGACGTCCTGTTGAACAATTGGGGATTTGAGGCCCTCCAGGCCGGCGACGCCGCAGAAGCCATTCAGCTCGTAGACCGATATGATCCTGACATCGTCATCAGCGATGTCGTGATGCCGGAGACCTCCGGCATCGAGCTGCTGCGCCAGCTCAAGATCGGGAATCCCCACCGCCCTGTCCTTTTGATTACCGCTCAAGGCAGCATCGACATGGCCGTCGAAGCCATGAAACAGGGCGCGCGCGATTTCCTGACCAAACCGATTACGGATCTGACAAAGCTCAAGGCCCTTCTGGACGACGCCGAGAAAGAAATCGAAATGCGCCGCAAGGCGCGGCGCCTTTCGGCGCGGCTCGAAAAGGAAGGGGCTCTCGGCGAATTCATTGGAAGCAGCAAAGCGATGCGCGCCATCTTCGACGTCATTGAGAATGTCGCCGACCGCGACGTCTCGGTGATGATCACGGGAGAAAGCGGCACCGGAAAGGAACTGGTCGCCCGCAGCATCCACCTGCTGAGCCACCGGCATCCCAAGCCGTTCATCGCGATCAACGCTTCAGCGATCCCGGAAACCCTCATCGAAAGCGAGGTCTTCGGGCACGAACGCGGCGCGTTCACCGGCGCCGTCGGCGTGCGTCCCGGCGTCTTCGAACAGGCGCACGGCGGCACATTGTTTCTGGATGAAATCGCAGAAATGCCGCTGTCGTTGCAGCCGAAGCTCCTGCGCGTACTTTCCGACGGACGCGTCCGGCGCCTGGGCGGAAGCCACGAATTCGAATTTGACGTGCGCGTGCTGGCGGCGACGAACCGTGATCCTTTGAAAGCCATCGATGATGGACACCTGCGCGAGGATCTCTACTACCGGCTGAACGTCGTCACGGTGACCTTGCCGCCGCTGCGCGAGCGGCAGGAGGACATTCCGCTGCTGGCCCAGCATTTCGTCGTCGAGTTCAACCGCAAACACGGCACAACCATCGAAGGCGTTTCGGACGAAGCCGCGGCGCTGCTGAAGGCCTACCATTGGCCGGGCAACGTTCGTGAATTGCGGAACGTTATCGAACGGGCGGTGGTGCTCGCCAAAGGCGAATGGATCGATGAATCCGCCCTGCCTCCCTATATCCGGCCGTCGGCTGCACAATCCAAGAAACTCGTCCTGGCCGTCGGCGCGACGACCGTTGCGGAGGCCGAGCGCGAACTGATCGTAAGAACCCTGCAAGAAGCGGGCAACAACAAGGCGGAAGCCGCCCGCCAGCTTGGCGTCGATGTAAAAACGATTTACAACAAGCTAAAGATGTACAACATCGAACCATGAAAGTCTCCACCAGAATCATTTCCGGGTTCGGCTTCTTGATGATTCTGGCGCTGCTTGCTCTCGGGTATCAGGTCTGGGTCATCTATCAACTGCAGACAACCACCAGCCAACAGTACAGAGTCAACTTTAGGGCGGTTGAGATCGTCCTCAGGATGATGCAAACGCATTCACTTATCGACGAACTCTCGAGGAAGTTCTTCACCGACCGGCCCTATTACGAACCGGCTCTGCCCGGCAACTGGGAACGCTTCGAAACAGAGTTGTCCGACCTTCAAAGCGCGCTGGCGTCCGAGAAGGAACAGGCGCAGGTCGCGAGCCTCGTCGAAGCCTGGAAGGAATTTCGCCGCCAATGGGACGAAGTCGTCAAGCAGCCCGAAGCGCAGATCACAATTGAAGACGGACAAATCATTCTTCCCTATCCTCTCGAGGAGCGGACGACGACGGTCAAATCGAAATTGGACGGCGTCCAGCAGGAAATTCAAAAGTCGGTTACCGAACAACTGAAGAGAGCCGACCAAGTGCCTTTGCAACAGGCCAAGCGCATCTCGTGGTTTGCCGGTGGAATGGCTTTAGTGATCGGCGTCGTCTCCCTTGTCATTGTGCGCGCCATCAACAAGCCTCTTCAGCAATTGACCAAGAGCACGCGCATGATCGCCGACGGCCAGTTCGCGCACCGGCTGCCCACGGACAGCCGCGACGAATTCGCGGAGCTCGCGCGCGACTTCAACGCGATGACCCAGCGGCTTGGCGAGCTCGATCAAATGAAGAAGGACTTTGTTTCTCACGTATCCCACGAATTGAAAGCGCCGCTGGCGTCCATTCGGCAGACCGCGCACTTGCTTCTCGAACAGATTCCCGGCCCATTGAACGATCAGCAAAAGAAGCTGCTCCGGCTCAGCTACAACAGCGCCGAACGTCTCGCCGCAATGGTCGGCAATCTTCTGGATTTGTCGCGCATGGAAGCTGGGAGCATGGAATACGCAATGACGCCGGTCGACCTTGGCCTTCTGGCGAAAACCGTCGCTGAGGAATTCGAGGTTCAATCCGCTGAAAGAAGCGTTCCTATCCGGGTCTCCGTGGACGCTGAAAATGGCGCGATGGTGGCATGCGACCGCGACCGCATGATTCAAGTCATCGGCAACCTGATCGATAACGCGCTGAAATTCTCGCCGCGCGGCGGCGAAATCGCCGCGACGATCCGAGAGCGCGCGAATGGATCCAAACGCTTCGTCGTCTTTTCAGTCGCAGATTCCGGACCCGGCGTGGCGGATGACCACAAGGAAAGGATCTTTCGCAAATTTCATCAGGTCAAACACGGCAAGAAGATTTCCGGCCAGGGCGTCGGGCTCGGCCTTGCGATTTGCAGGTCGATTGTAGAGGCGCATCAGGGCAGAATTTGGGTCGAGGATAACCCGTCGGGCGGCAGCATATTCTGCGTCGAACTTCAGGCTGCGCCGGTGGAGGTTGCCACATGCAGATGACTGTAACGAGATCCGGTCTCGCCTTCTTGGCAGTTCTCCTCTTCGCTTCCGGATGCGGGAAGAAGGCCGCCGTCAAAACGCCGCCGCCGATCGCGCCCGCCACTTTAGCCATCGAAGAAGCGGACCGTGCGTACGCGTTCGGCGATTACGTTACGGCCGCGCGTCGCTACGAAGACTATCTGAATCTGTCCGCGCCGGGGGATTCTCAGGATCGCGCGCTGTTTTTCTTGGGCGTGATCTATGGTCTTCCTGAATATCCTCAACACGACTTGAATCGAGCGCGGTCCTGGTTGCAGCAGCTCGTGGAGGCTTATCCCTGGAGCCCTCTCAAGCCTACCGCTCAAGCGATGCTGAAGCTTCATACCGACATCGCTCAACTGACGGCGAGCCGCGACGAACGGGACTCGCAAATCCGCGAGTTGACCGCCGAAGTGGAGCGCCTCAAACAGGAGCCCGCGCGTCTCGCCATCCAAGAAGCCAGCGAAGCCTTTCATTCCGATGACTACGCACGGGCCGTCGCAAAATCCGAAGAATATCTGCGACTGGCGCCCTCCGGAAGTCAACGCGACATTGCACTGTTTCAACTGGGAGTCATCCACGGCCTGCCTGTGTATCCACAGCGCAGTCCGGAACGCGCCGTCCAATATTTGAAACAACTCCTCGCCGAGCATCCCCAGAGCGAGCTAAGAGCCCCCGCTCAAGCGTGGGTTGCCTTGCTCGAGAACATCACGCAGCTCACTGCCGATAAGGAAAAGCAGGCCACAGAGGTTCGCAGGCTGCTGAACCAACTTGAAAGCCTGAAGCGGATTGATTCACAGCGGCTGAGAAGAAAACCCTAAGGGAATTGCGAATTGCGAATTGTGAATTGCGAATTGTGACGACCGTTTCCTTCAAATTCGGGTCAGGATCTCGGGGCCGTCCGGAGTGACGGCGACGGTGTGTTCGAAGTGAGCGGATGGTTTGCCGTCGAGCGTGACGACGGTCCAGCCGTCCGGCAGGACCTTCACTTTCTCGGTTCCCAAATTGATCATCGGCTCGATTGCAATCACGAGCCCCGGCTTGATCTTCGGCCCCTTCCCGCTTTGAACGTAATTCAGCACGGGCGGATCCTCGTGCAGCGCGCGCCCGATCCCATGCCCGCAGAACTCGCGCACGATTCCGAAGTGGTTGGCGTCGGCCATTCGTTGAACGGCGGCGGAAACATCGGAGATGAAGTTTCCAGGCACGCTGGCTTCAATCGCCTTGTAAAGAGCTTGCTCGGTGACGTTCAAAAGATTCTGTATTTCCTGAGAAACGGCGCCGACCGGCACTGTGACGGCGGAGTCGCCGTAATAGCCGTCGTAAACCACTCCGAAATCCAGACCGACGACGTCCCCGTGTTTCAAAACCCGCTTCGGAGACGGAATGCCGTGGACGACTTCTTCGTTGACCGAGATGCAAATGCTGGCGGGAAAGCCGCGATAGCCCTTGAACGCCGGCTTCGCCTTTTTCTTCAGCGTCATTTCTTCGGCGATGCGGTCGATTTCGCCGGTTGTGACGCCGTCGCGTACGACTTCGCGCAGTTCAAGAAGAATCTCTGCCACGATGCGGCTGGCGCCTTTCATGCGCTCGATTTCGCGCGCGCTCTTCAAATTGATCATCCACCGCATTCTAACAAGCGCACGCTATAATTCACATCCGAGGAGTTGAACATGTCTGCTGGAAAGCTAGCTGGAAAGCGGGTTCTGATGGTGATTCCGCACACGCAGTTCAGGGATGAGGAATTTTTTGATCCTAAGAAGATTCTCGAGGCGGAGGGCGCCGTCACAGTAACGGCGTCGAGCGCGGCGCGCACGTGCTACAGCGTCCGCGGCGCCGTCGTTCAGTCCGAATGCGCGATCGCCGACGCAAAGCCGGACGAATTCGACGCCCTGGTGCTGTGCGGCGGCGCTTCGGTCCCGGAATTCTTCTGGAAGGACAAGAAGCTTCAGGATCTCGCCGCGGCCATGTCGGCCGCAGGGAAGCTTGTCGCCGCCATCTCCCTTTCCACGGTCGTCCTGGCAAAAGCCAAACTGCTTGCAGGCCGCAAGGCCACCGTCTATTTCCTGCCCGAAGCCATTCAGGAGTTGAAGGCCTCCGGCGCAACGTATGTCAGCGAACCCGTCGTCGTGCAGGACAAGATCATCACGGCCGAAGGTCCCCGGGAATCCGTGCGCTTTGGAGAGGCCATCCGCGCGGCCATGAGTGGGTGAAACGTCAATAAAACCGCAGCCGCTCAGTTCACGGTTGTCGGCGGCGGTTGCACGAGATGGACGTAGATCGCCTTCTCGGACGTCTTTCGGCCGTCCAGAAAGGTCTGAATCAGGAAAGCGCCCGCCCGATCGAAGGCTACGTTTGTAAACACCGTCACATTGTCAGCGTATCCCTGAGCTTCGATATGAAACCGGGAGGGCGCCGCCGCGGCGACTTCGCGACCGTCCGGCGCGATGATGCGGACGCCGGTTTCGAAGTCTCCGACGCCGATCCAGTGATTGACAACCGCGAGCCTCAGCAGCAGCGACGGGAACGACGTGAAAAACAAATTCTCGAACACTCCCATCAGCGACAACTTGTTGCCCATCTCGACGCGCACGTCGTCGCAGACGATCGTGTAAAGAAGTTGGGCTGCACGCGTCATCTCTCGCGCAACTGTTCGAGAAGTTTCGCGTGAATATTGTCGAAGCCGCCGTTGGACATGATCACAATGTGGTCGCCCCGCGCGGCGCGGTCCGCGACGTAATGCACAATCTCGTCGGTTGAATCGATGGCGGCTGCGGATTTGCCCCGCGCCTGAATTCCCTGCGCGACTCGATCGGGCGAGAGCTGCTCATCGGGCGCAAGCTTCGCTGAGCCGAACACGCGCGCAATGACGACCTCGTCGGCGGAATCGAAAGCTGTGATGAAGTCCTGCTCGAATATTTTCCGGCGGCACGTCTGCGACCTGGGCTCGAAGATCGCCCACACGCGATCGCCGGGATGCCGCTGGCGGACTGCGCGCAACGTTTCGAGCACCGCCGTGGGATGATGCGCAAAATCGTCGTAGACGCGTATCCCGTCGATCTCTCCGCGCAGCTCCAGCCGCCGCTTCACGCTTTCGAACGTCGAGAGCCCGCGTTGGATCGCCGCGTTATCGAGCCCCAACTCTTTGGCGACGACGATCACGCCGAGGGCGTTGTCCACGTTGAACCGTCCCATCAAAGGAATCGAAAAGCGTCCAACGTGCGCGTCTTTGTTCACGACGTCGAACGTCATGCCGTCGCCCGCGGAAGCGATGTCTTTCGCCCGCCAGTCGCCGAATTCCAAACCGGCCGTCGCAACCCTTGAAAACGCTGCCGGGATCAGCTCTCGAACCACCTCGCTGTCAGCGCCGGCGACAATCAGCCCCGCGCCGGGGACGATATTGATCAGACGCCGGAACGACGTCTTCAACGCGTCGAGGTCGGCATAGATGTCGGCGTGGTCGAATTCGATGTTCTTCAGCACTACGATGCGCGGCAGATAGTGGAGGAACTTCGGCCCCTTATCGAAAAACGCCGTGTCGTATTCATCGCCTTCGATGACGAAATCGGGGCCTTCCGAAACCTGGAAGCTGCTGCCGAAGTTTTCCGCGATGCCGCCGACGAGGAATGACGGCTTTCTGCCGGCGGATTCCAGCACCCACGCCATCAGGGCCGTGGTTGTCGTCTTGCCATGCGTTCCGGCAATGACAATCGAATTCTTGCCGCGAATGAACATCTCCTTGACGGTTTCCGCCATGGACTGGTAGCGCATGCCGCTGTTCAGAACGTACTCTACTTCAGGATGTCCCCGCGAGATTGCGTTGCCGATGACGACAACGTCCGGAGCGGCCTCCTGGACGTTTTCAGCGCGATAGCCCTTGAAGACCCGCACGCCTAAGCGCTGGAGAAAGTCCGACATGGGCGGATAGACGTCGGAATCCGACCCGCACACGTTGTAGCCTTTTGCTTGCAACATTCCAGCCAGCGACGCCATGGCCGTGCCGCAAATCCCGACCAGATAGAACTTTTCGGATTGAATCATTCGAGGGAAACCGCAGGCTCCAAGAGTTCGAAGACCGGCTCGGCGCCTTGCTCCGGCAGAACCAGACGAGCGCGCACGCCGAACGGCACGATAACATTCGGCCGCGAAGCGTGTCCAGTCGGGAAGCCGTAAAGGATGGGGATGCGATAGGCGTCCAGCACGTCCATGATCACTTCTTCGAGCGTATATCCCTGATTCTGATGCTGCGTGCAATTCAACATCTCGCCGAAGACGAGGCCCCGCACGCCGTCCAGCTTTCCAGCGTGTATCAGGTGCGTCAGCATTCGATCGATCTGATAGGGCTTCGCATCGACGTCTTCAAGCACGAGGATGGAATCCTGCGTATCGATCTCATAACGCGTGCCGAGCGTTGCGGTCACAAGAGAGAGGCAGCCTCCCGTCAGGCGGCCCACCGCTTCACCACCCCGAAGGACTGTAGTTTTCGCCAGAGGAAAACGGACAGGGCAGGCCCCGCCGAGCACGTCGAGCAACGTTTGTGCGTCGTAGCCATGCTCGCCCTCACGGATGGACGCGGCGACCATGGGACCATGGAAGGACACGATCCCGGCGCGATCCAAAAAACTCAACAGCAGCGTGACGTCGCTTGCGCCGCAGATGATTTTTGGCGAAGCGCGAAACAATTCGGGCTCGAGGTAAGGAATGACGCGTCCGCTTCCGTAGCCGCCCCGGGCGCAGAAGATGGCGCGGACATCAGGATTTCGAACCATCTGGAGCAGTTCAGCGGTCCGGCGTTCGTCGGCGCCGGAGAAGTAGCGTCGAAAGCTTGTGATGTCCGGCCGATATGTCGTTCGAAAGCCCAAGCGTTCGAGCTCGCGGCATCCCTGCTCGAGCAATTCAGGCCTAATGTTGCTGGCGGGAGCAACGATGCCGATCAGATCGCCCCGCCGCAGGGCCGGAGGCTTGATTCTCATCGGCGGCGCTTGTCCCAGACTTCCTCGTTGACGAGGTTTGGCGGGCGATCGCCTCGGAGGGCCGCCAGCGCGTTCTCCGCGGCCATCATGCACATCCGAAGACGCGTCTCTCGTGACGCGCTGGCGATGTGCGGGGCCAGCACAACGTTGTTGAAGGTCAACAACTCCGGCTCGATTTCCGGTTCCCTCTCATACACGTCCAGTCCGGCCGCCGCGATTCTCCGGTCCCGCAGCGCGCGTACGAGCGCCTTTTCGTCGACAACCGGCCCGCGCGACGTGTTGACCACGATGCAATTGTCCTTCATGAGGGCGAACGCCTTGTCGTCAAGCAGATGCTGCGTCTCTGGAAGCAGTGGAACGTGGATGGAAATGAAGTCCGAAGTCTTTAGCAGCGATTCGAAATTCACGGGGCGGGCGCCCGTTTCCGCATCGACTTCCTGCACAGGCAATTGCGGATCGTAATACTGAATCGTCATTCCGAATCCCTTGGCGCGCCGCGCCACAGCGCGACCGATGCGGCCGTAGCCCAGAATGCCGAGCGTTTTCCCATGAACGTCGTGGCCCAGAAACATCTGTAGACCCCACGCTTTGAAATGGCCTGCCCGCGTGAATGCGTCGGCCTCGGCGACCCTCCGCGCTGCAGCCATCAGGAGCGCCCATGCGAAGTCTGCGGTTGTGTCGGTCAGGACGCCAGGCGTGTTTGTGATGAGAACGCCGAATTGGCCGGCCGCCTTCAGATCTACGTTGTTGAAGCCAACCGCAACGTTGGACACGACGCGGAGATGCTGCGCCGCGCCAAGCACGTCGGCGTCAATGATATCGGTCAGCAGCGTCACAGCGCCCTGCGCATTGCGGAGACGTTCGATCAATTCCCTTTTAGAGAGCACGCGATCTTCAGAATTCACTTCGACCGCCGCTTGCCGTTTCAGGAAATCGATGGCCTCAGGAAATATAGGACGCGTGACATAAATCGTTCCGAGCACTGGAGCCTCCGTCCGCAGCATCGTACGAGTGCAAGTTCACCGTCAAGGGCTGTGCTAGATTTTGATCGTGGGCGATTATAAAAAAACCCCTCTCTTCGAAATGCATCAACGGATGGGCGCCCGCATGATCCAGTTCGGCGGCTGGGACATGCCTCTCGAGTACAGCGGCATTGTCAAGGAGCATCAGGCCGTCCGCAACGCCGCGGGCCTGTTCGATATCAGCCATATGGGTGAATTCGAAGTCAGCGGGCCCGAAGCGCTCGGCCTGATTCAGTTCGTGACCTCGAATGACGCTGCACGCCTCGCCGACGGCCAGGCGCAGTACTCGGCGCTGCCTACGCCCGACGGAACTGTTGTGGACGACCTGCTCGTGTACCGGTTCTCCCAGGATCGCTACATGTTGGTCGTCAATGCGGCCAACACACAGCGCGACTTCGAATGGATCGCATCCCACAACCGGTTCAACGCCCGCATCGCCGACGTTACCGACAAAACAGCGCTGCTGTCGCTCCAGGGACCGCTCGCCGCCGGCATTCTCGGCCCGCTCGTGGACGCCGCCCTTCCGGCGCTCGATCCGTTTCATTTCACCCACGCCAAGATCCTGGGCTTCGACGCAGTTCTGTCTCGTACTGGCTACACTGGCGAGGACGGATTTGAGATCTATCTTCCTTCAGAACATTCCGAAGCGGTCTGGACCGGACTTCTCGACGCCGGCCGGCCCTCTGGGCTGCTTCCCGCGGGTCTTGGGGCGCGCAACACGTTACGGCTGGAAGCCAAGATGCTGCTGTACGGGAACGATATGGACCTCACAACGACCTTGCTGGAGGCCGGGCTGGGGTGGATCGTCAAGCTCGACAAGGGCGAGTTTCTTGGCCGCGCGGCTCTACAGAAGCAGAAAGCGGAGGGCGTGAAGCGCATCCTCGCAGGCTTCGAGATGCTCGGACGCGACATCGCCCGCGATGGCTATCCCGTGCGCATTGGCGGGCGTGAAGTCGGCTGCGTCACGAGCGGGGCGCCCTCAATCACGCTCAAGAAAAATATCGGATTGACGTATCTGCCGGTCGAACACGCAGTCATCGGCTCGAAGTTTGAGGTTTCGATTCGCGGTCGGGATTGCGGCGCGCAGGTTGTTCCAACCCCTTTCTACAAGCGGAGATAATGAATGAGCCCTCAAGATTTGCTTTACACGAAAGAGCACGAATGGATGCGCGTCTCCGGATCCACCGGGACCGTTGGCATTACGGACCATGCGCAAGAGCAGCTCGGCGATGTCGTCTATGTCGAATTGCCAAAAACGGGCGACAGATTCACTGCCGGCCAGTCCTTTGGAACAGTCGAATCCGTGAAAGCCGTATCCGAATTGTTCATGCCCGTTTCGGGCGAAGTGATTGAAGTCAACGCGCATCTTGGCGCCGCTCCGGAAATCGTTAACAAAGATCCGTATGGAGATGGATGGATGATCCGGATCCGCCTGGACAATGCCGCCGAAACCTCCGCATTGATGTCCGCTCAGCAATATGAAGAGTACGCCGCCGAAAAAGAATGACCGGTGGGTTAAGCTTGTGTCTCAGGAGAGAAGATTTCGGAGTGTCTGACCCCCTGCCGCCTTCGGCGGCCTCCCCCTCGAAGGGGGAGCAAAGTTCTCTCCCCCTCGAGGGGGAGAGCGCCTTCGGCAGCGAGCGCAGGGGGTCAGCCTTGGAAACGAGTGCGGGTACGGGGCCTGTCTTGAGATACATACCTAGTTCACAAACGGACCGGCGCGAACTGCTCGCAGCAATCGGGCTCACATCGATCGATCAGCTCTTCGCCGGCATACCTGAAAGGCTTCGCCTTCGCCGTCTTCTGAACATTCCTCGAGCCTTGACGGAACCGGAACTCATCGAATATTTCGAGAAGACGGCGGCGCGGAACGCAACGGACTACGCCTGCTTCATAGGCGCCGGCGTCTACAGTCACTTCACGCCCGTGGTCGTTGACGCCCTGGTTTCCCGGTCTGAGTTCTACACGGCCTATACGCCGTACCAAGCCGAGATAGCTCAGGGAACGCTCCAGGCGATATTCGAATTTCAGACCTACATAACCCAACTCACCGGACTCGATGCGGCGAACGCATCCCTCTACGACGGCAGCACGGCGCTCGCCGAAGCGGTGCTGATGGCGCAACGGATTACCAAGCGAAATAAGGTTCTCATCGCCAAGACAGTCCATCCGGAATACCGTGCGGTTGCGGCGACGTATGCGAGGAATCTCGGCATTGAAATCGAGCTGATCGATTATCTCGAAACCGGACGCATCGACGTGGATCAGGTCGCCGCGCGACTCGACGACCGCGTCGCCGCCGTCGTGCTGCAATCGCCGAACTTCTTTGGAACGATCGAGGAAAACAGCGAGGCGGCCGCGCTGGCGCACGAACACGGAGCGTTGTCGATCGTTAATGTTTGCGAAGCGGCGTCGCTGGGCGTCCTCAGACCGCCTGCGGGCGCTGACATCGTCGTTGGCGAAGGCCAATCGTTAGGCGTGCCGATGAGCTTCGGCGGACCGCACATTGGCTTTCTCGCGACGCGCGACAAGTACGTACGCCAAACGCCGGGACGTCTTGTCGGGATGGGCGCGGATATGGAAGGACGGAGGGCTTTTGTCCTGACGCTCGCGACTCGGGAACAGCACATTCGAAGGGAAAAGGCCACATCCAACATCTGCACGAATCAATCGCTGTGCGCCCTGATGGCGACGATCTATCTCGCCTTGCTTGGGCCGCGCGGACTGCGCGAAGTCGCCGAACAGAACGTTCAGAAGACCCACTACGCCGTCCGCCGAATCCAGGAGCAGACGGGCCACGAGGTTCTCTTCCCCGCGCCGCGCTTCAACGAGTTCGTCGTCCGTCTGCAGGAAGATCCCGCGCCGAAAATGGAGGCGTTGATGCGGGACCGCATCGCTCCGGGTCTTCGGCTGGAGAAGTTCTACCCCGAGCTGCAGAACTCGCTCTTGATTTGCGTCACCGAAACGATGCGCAAGGACCGCATTGACGCTTTGGTGAAGGGGCTGCAATGAACAACGGCCGCATCAGCAGGCATGTCCAGCTCAACGAACGATTGCTGTTTGAACAGGGGTCGCCGGGCCGCATCGGGTACAACATTCCTCCAAACGACGCGCCCGAGTCGCCGCTTCATGAAATCGTCGATCCGAAACTGCTGCGGAACGACGTCCCTGGAATGCCCGAGCTCAGCGAAACGGATGTGATCCGGCACTTCACGCGGCTGTCGACCTGGAACTACCACATCGATCTCGGCCTCTACCCGCTCGGCTCATGCACGATGAAATACAACCCAAAGGTCAATGAGCGCGTGGCGCGCCTGACGGGATTCGCCGATGCGCATCCGTACTTGCCGGCAGAGGTCATGCAGGGCGCGCTCGAGATCCAGAAGCGCCTTGAAACGTGCCTCGCGGTCATTACCGGCATGGACGCCGTCACGCTTCAGCCCGCCGCCGGCGCGCACGGCGAGCTGACGGGCATTCTGATGATTCGCGCCTGGCACGAATCACAAGGGCGCCCGCGAAGGAGGGTTTTGGTTCCGGATTCTGCGCATGGCACGAACCCAGCCAGCGTGTCGATATCGGGCTACTCCGTCGAAAACGTCCGATCCAGTGCTCGCGGTACGATCGACCTCGATCACCTGAAGAGCGTGCTTGACGAAGACGTCGCCGCCATGATGATCACGAATCCGAATACGCTGGGAATTTTCGAAAGCGACATTTCGGAGATATGCGAACTGCTGCATTCATGCGGCGCGTTGGTCTACATGGACGGCGCCAACTTGAATGCGTTGATGGGCGTCACCCGGCCCGGAGATTTCGGCGTGGACGTGTTGCACATCAACTTGCACAAGACATTCACGACGCCCCATGGAGGAGGAGGGCCGGGGGCCGGCCCGGTTGCGGTCAAGTCGCATCTGGCGCCCTTCCTGCCGTACCCAGTAATTGTGGCCAAGCCGGACGGCGGCTACGATTTCGATTTCGATCGTCCGCAATCGATCGGAAAGGTGAAGGCGTACTACGGACAGTTCGGCATGCATGTGCGCGCTCTGGCGTACATCCTCGCAAACGGGCCGGAAGGACTGAAGGAAGTCTCGGAAACAGCAGTCCTGAACGCGAACTACGTCCGATCCAAACTCGAAGGCGCCTACGACCTGCCCTACGATGCGCCTTCTCTCCACGAAGTGGTTTTTTCCGACAGACGGCAGGCCCAGCATGGCGTGCGCGTAGGAGACATCGGCAAGCGTCTGATCGACTACGGCTTTCACCCGCCGACCGTATCGTTCCCGTTGATCGTGCCCGGCGCAATCATGATCGAACCTACCGAGACCGAAAGCCGTCTCGAGCTGGACGCGTTCATTGATGCGATGCTGGCCATCGCGCGCGAAGCCGAAACCGATCCTGAGTTGGTCAAAACCGCGCCCCACACAGCCAGAATCCGCAGGGTGGATGAGGCGGCCGCGGCGCGCAAGCCGGTTTTGAGGTGGACGCCGGATTAGCGGGCTACGTCTGCCCCTCGACCCACACTTCACCATCCTCGAAGAATTCCTTCTTCCAGATGGGAACGACCTTCTTCAGCCGGTCGATTGCGTATTCGCACGCATCAAATGAGGCGCGGCGGTGGGGAGACGTGACGATGATTGCGACGCTGGTTTCGCCGATTTCCAGGCGGCCCAGACGGTGAAGGATGGCGACGCCGTCGATTTCCCATGCCTTCTTCACGAAGACGCCAATCTCTTCCATCTTTTTCAGCGCCATCGTTTCATAGGCTTCGTAGACGAGATGCCGCGTAGCTTTACCCTTTGAATTGTTGCGGACAATTCCCTCAAAGATGCAGATCGCTCCGGCTTCCGGCCGCTGAAGCTCCCCGGCGACGGCCCGCGCGTCAATGGGATCGCGCGTGATTCGATAGAGTTCGAGCGGCCGCGCGATCGTCAATGGGTCCGACCCGACGGCGCCTCCGCTGACCGGAGGAAATATCGCAATTTCGTCCCCGTCTCGAAGAGCGGTTCCGTGATCGGCATACTCTTCATTCACCGACGTCAGCGCGACCGATCGATAGTCGCGGAGCCGCGGGTAGCGGGTCTCGAGCCGAGCCAGCAGATCGCCGACCGTCGAGCCGGGCGGCGCGTCCATTGCAAGTTCGCGCGCGCCGACAATGTCTTTGATGGAAGCGAAGAAAAGAAGCTTGACCTGCACGTTGTGGCATCATAGCACGATGCTGGACTCGAAACTGCCTTCCATGCTCCTGGTTGCCTGTCTGTTCCTCCCCTCCTGCGCGGGCGCTCGCCTGTCTCATGATGAAGTCCGGCGTAAGGTCGCCGAAATTGGATCGTCCAGTCTCGTTCCGCAAGCGATCGACATCCGGCGCATCGTTTCTCAATCCTCCAATCAAGCAATCGCGGAAACCAGCGTCGCACTGGCGTTTCAGTTCAAGCGCGATGCGGCGTCGTCTCCCTGGCGCATCGAGGCTGTTCGTCTTGGGGACCGGGATTGGATCAGCATGGATGAACTGCTGGCGGCGATCCAGGACGCCCGCCGGCGGCAGACGGAGAAATCGCTTCAACTGCTGGCGGCGGGCGTCGCCGAGTATAGAAAGAAGAACGGATCTCCTCCCAACGCCGCAGATATTGTCGCGCTCACCGATATCCTTCATCCAACTTACATGAGCGACCTCATCCGGACCGATGCGTGGGGCAGAGCCCTTCACTACGAGGCCGCAGGCGGCGGCTTCAGGCTCGCATCGTGGGGCGCCGACGGGCAGCGCGGCACGGCCGACGATATTTTGTTGGTTCAGTAAGCTATAATTTCGGCCTATGCAGGCTGTAAAGGCGGCTGAAGCGAATTTTCCCACCAAGTATGGGGACTTCAGAATCTTCGTTTTCGAATCGGATGAAAAGTCGGAGCGGGCGTTGGCTTTGGTTATGGGAACGCCGGCCGCCGTCGATCCCGTCCTTGTGCGCATCCATTCCCAATGCCTGACGGGAGACGTGTTCGCTTCCAGCCGCTGCGACTGCGGAGAGCAGCTTCTGCTTGCACAAAAGGCTATCGCCGACGCGGGCGCCGGCGTGCTGATTTACGAACTGCAGGAAGGCCGCGGCATCGGCCTGATGAACAAGCTGCTGGCCTATGAACTTCAAGATTCCGGCCTCGATACAGTGGAAGCCAATCATCATCTCGGCTTTGAAGCCGATCATCGCAACTATGCTCTGTGCGGGGCAATCCTTCAGTACTTCGGCGTCCGCCGGTGCCGCTTGATGTCGAACAATCCGCAAAAGTTCGCGGCGGTCGAAGCCGCGGGCGTCACGGTGGTGGAGCGCGTTCCCATTGAAGTCACCCCGACCGGCGCTGCACAGCGGTATCTTCTGACGAAGAAATCCAAGCTTGGCCACATGCTGTCGACGGTGTAGGGCGATACGTGGCGGATCGGCGCGTACTCACGCTTCCTGCTGCGTCTGCCACGGTTGTTTCCAACATGATCGGCACAGGCGTGTTCACGACCACCGGGCTGATGGCCGAAATGGGGGCGGGCAGCGGCGACATCCTCCTGGCGTGGCTGCTGGGCGGCGTGATCGCGGTTTGCGGCGCGTTTTGCTACGGTGAAGTCGGAGCGAATTTGCCGCACTCCGGCGGCGAATACTACTATCTCAGCCGGCTGCTTCACCCCGCAGTGGGCTTCATGTCCGGCGTGGTCTCGCTCGTCGTGGGATTTGCAGGACCCATCGCCGCCGCAGCGCTCGCGCTGAATCTTTATGTCGAACGGGTTATCGCGGACTGGCCTGTTCGCGCGTCCGCTGCAACAATGATTGTCGCGCTGTCCCTGCTGCACGCCTACGATCTGCGCCTCGGCAGCAGGTTTCAAACGGCGATTACAGTCTTGAAGGTCGGCCTTATTGCAGCGTTCATCGGCGGCGTGATGTTGGCCGTTCCCGCTGCTCGGCCGGAGTTGCTCACGCTCAATACGAGCTTCCTGACCTCGTCGCCTTTTGCGGTTGTGCTGATCTACGCGTCCTTTGCATACGCCGGGTGGAATGCAGCGGCCTATATCGGCACAGAACTCAAGACGCCGCAGCATACTCTGCCGCGTTCGCTGGTGATGGGTACGGCCGGGGTGACGGCCCTCTACTTGTTGCTCAACCTGTGTTATCTGCTCGTCGCGCCGCCGTCGGAGCTCGCGGGGTCGGCTGAAGTCGGCTACGTGGTGGGCGCGCGCCTGTGGGGCGTCAGCGCCGCGAACGTCATTTCGATGCTGATCGCGCTGACGCTGCTATGTCCGCTTAGCGCCATGCTGATGGTCGGACCGCGCATTGCGGAGGCGATGGCGCAGGACGGCTTTCTGCCGCGATCGCTTGCGACGCTCAACCGCCGCAACGTTCCGTCAAGAGCGGTGGTTGTCGTGATGGTTTTGGCGGCGCTGATTACCGCAATGTCGTCGTTTGCCGGCCTCTTGATTTACATCGCATTCGTTCTGAATATCTTTTCGGCTCTGACGGTCTTCAGCCTGTTTCGTCTGCGGCGGGAGAATCGAGCGCAGGTCAAGGTGTGCATCGGCTATCCTGTGACTCCGCTACTCTTCCTCGTATTCACGGTGTGGATGACGGTCTGGAGCATTTACGCGCAACCATGGGCCACCCTGGCGGGTGTTGCAACGCTGGCTGCGGCCTATGGCCTGTACCTGCCACGGGCAAGACAGGCGCGCCTTGCGGCGGACTAAGCCCGGTCACACTGCGCCAAGCAGCCGCTCCCTGATGGCGGCGGCCTGTTTGAGAAGCTCCGAATCGTCCAGGTCGACTTCCCGGCCGGCAAGAAACGTGGCTTTCACATCGCCGCGGGCGGCGGAATACACCATCGTCTCGATCGGATCGTACACGGGCTGCGTGCTGACGCCGCTCAGGTCGATGACTACGAAATCGGCTCGCTTGCCTGGCGTCAAGCTGCCAATGTGATCTTCCAATCCCAAACACTTCGCTCCATCGATCGTGGCCATGCGGAAAGCGCGGGCCGCGTCCAGCGCCTGAATGCGCCCGGTAAGCATCCGCTGATGAAAAACCGCAGCGCGCATTTCCTCGAACATGTCGACGCTGTTGTTGCTCGCCATGCTGTCGGTTCCAAGCGCAACTGTGACCCCGCGCTCCTGCATTTCGGACACGCGCGCCGTCCGATGTCCGAGTTTCGCATTCGACTTTGGGCAGTGAACGACAAAAACGCCGCTATTTTGCAGACGGTCCAGGTCCTGATCGTCGATTTCGATGACGTGAATGAGCAGCATGTCGGGACCGAGGAGGTCCAAGGCGTCCAGGTAGGTGACCGGAGTGCAATGCCGGGGCGTCACTTCAATGCCGCGATTCCGCTGGCCTTCGGCGAACGGACCGGCGCCATCGCGCACCAACAGCAGCTCGTCGCGCGACTCGGCGATGTGCGCCGTCATCGGCAGCCGGTTGCTGCGCGCGAAATCGCGCGTCGCTTCATAGAGCGTCTTCGAGACAGTGAAAGGCGCGTGCGGGGACGCGCCGATCCTTAGAGTCTCGGTCTCGTCGCGTCGCAAACGGTCGACTTTCGTCCGTAGTCCGGCAAGCGACTCGGAGGCCACCGAGTCTGCCGGACCAAACACCTCTTGATACGCCACTCCCTGCAGGCCAAATTCGCGCATGGCATCCCAGCTCATCCCTAGGTCCATGACTTCGCCCACCGCAGTCACGCCGGCGCGCAGCATCTCCAGCGCGCCGAACTCAGCGGACGTGCGCATTGCGTCGTACTGAAGAAACTGGTATTTGGCTTGGACGAGTCCAAGAATCCAATCCATGAAGGAGCGGTTTTCCAGGAATCCACGCAGGACGGTCAGTTCCAGGTGCGCGTGCGCGTTGACGAACCCGGGAATGATGGCGCACCCCGGGAACCGAACACGGCGGGCGCCTCCAATATGCTGGATCGATTCGGCAGGTCCAACATCGCGCAGCCGGCCGCCGTCCACCGCGATGGCGCCGCGCCGGATGGACGGCGCCGCAACGGGACAGATCCAGTCCGCTTCGTAAATCGTCATGCCGAAAAGATCTGGCTTCGCACTGTGAGGCGGTCGACCAAATCTTCCTTAATCGCGTAGCCGATGCCGGGTCCCGGCCGTTGGGCGATGCGTCCATCGCTTCCGACTTCGACCGGCGGATCGATGATGTCCTCCGCCCAATACCGCTTGCCGGCGGCCACATCGCCGGGGAGCGCGAAATTTTCGAGGCTGGATAGCGCAACATTGTGGGCGCGACCGATTCCCGATTCGAGCATGCCGCCGCACCAGACGGGAACGCCTCGCCTGCGGCACTCGTCGTGGAGCGCCCGCGCCGCGAAATGCCCTCCCACGCGGCCCAGTTTGATGTTGACGATTCTGCACGCCCCGATGTCGATGGCCTTCCGCGCGTCGTCGGCCGAATGAATGGACTCATCGAGGCAGATCGGGGTCTGAATGTGTTTCTGCAATTCTGCGTGATCGATCATGTCTTCGTAGTCGAGGGGCTGCTCGATCATCATCAAGCCGTATCGGTCCATCTCTTGGAACAGCCGGACATCGGCCAGCGTGTATGCAGAGTTCGCGTCCGCCATGAGCCGGATGTCCGGGAACGCCTCACGGACGGAGCGTACGACCTCGACATCCCATCCGGGTTTGATCTTGATCTTGAATCGGCGATATCCCGAAGCGGCCTCGGCTTCGATCTTGGCGAGGAGCCGGTCGATCGAAGGCTGGATGCCGATGGAAACTCCGCAATCGATGCGGGAATGTACGCCCCCGAGGAGTTTCCACAAGGGCGCGCCCTTCACTTTGGCTTCCAGGTCCCACAATGCGGTTTCGAGCCCGGCCTTCGCCATATTGTGGCCGCGGATCCCGCGGGCGAACGCTGCGAAGCCGGCGGCGTTCTCGATCTCCCTGCCGACGGCTTTAGGAATGATGAAATCGCGCAGGACGTGCCAGGCGGTCTCATAGGTTTCATGCGAATAGTACGGACCTTCGCCGGCGGTCACTTCTCCGTATCCGGAGTGAACGCCGTCGCTTGCCCGGACAATCACAATCCTGCGCTCCTGTGTGACGCCGAAGCTGGTTTCAAACGGCTGGAGCAGCGACATTCTCAGCTCACGCAACTCAATTTCTTTGAGCCGCATCATTCCGCTCGCCGCCCGTCGGTCTCCGCCTTGGCGTGCTGCCAGAGATCTTCCATCTCCGCCAGCGAGGCGTCTTCCAGCCGTTTGCCGGCCTTTTCGAGTTGAGACTCCATGTGCTGAAACCGCGATTTGAATTTGCGATTGGCCCGCTTCAAGGCGGACTCGGAATCGACTTTGAGAAAGCGGGCGATGTTGACCGTGACGAAAAGCAGATCGCCGATTTCGTCTTCGAGACGCGCCTGCCGCGACTCCTGCGGGCTCGTGATCGCGTCCCGCAGCTCCGCAAGTTCTTCCTGAAGCTTGTTGAAGACGCCTTCAATGTCGGGCCAGTCGAAGCCGACGCGCGCGGCGCGCGAGGAGATCTGATGCGCTTCATGCATTGCAGGGAGCTTGCTGGGGATGCCTTCCAGGAGCGACCGCTGCTCAGGAGTCCGGCTTTTGAGCTTGTCGGCTTTCTCCTGGGCCTTGATGGCTTCCCAATTCTTGATGACTTCTTCAGGCGAGCCGGCCGTGGCAGAACCGAACACATGGGGGTGGCGCCGGACGAGTTTGTCGCAGATTCGATCGATGACCGCGTCAATGTCGAATTTTCCTTGCTCGCCCGCGAGCCGCGCGTGAAACACAATGTGCAGCAACACGTCGCCGAGTTCTTCAGCCAGGCTGTCGAAGTCACGGTTGTCGATGGCTTCCAGAACCTCGTAGGTTTCCTCGACCAGCATGGGCTTCAGGGAGTCGAAGTCCTGCTGCTTGTCCCATGGGCATCCATTCGGCCCGCGCAGCGTCGCCATGATCTCGACGAGTCTTTCGAACTTCGCTCCGGTTGATCCGGTCGCCGCGTCGCTGTTCACAGTCATGCGAAAAAGGATATATCGGCCTTGTGCTACATTCATAGCGGATGAAAGTTGTGACATCACTGTCCGATGCGGCGCTGGAAGGTTTTTCTGTAATCAGCATCGGCAACTTCGACGGCCTCCATCTTGGGCACCGGGCGATACTTCAAAGCGTCGTCCGGCGCGCCCGTGAACTCGGTTTGCGATCCGCGGTCCTGACGTTCGATCCGCATCCGGTCAAGTTTCTGGCGCCGGACAAGGCGCCTCAACTGATCAGCACGCTGGAGCAGCGGTTGACGCTGATTGCGAGCGCCGGCATTGACCTGACGTTCGTCGCCCGATTCGATCGCGACTTCTCGCAGCTTTCTCCCGAAGCGTTCATACGCCGGTATCTGGTGGACGGCCTCCGCGCCCGCGCGATCTGCGTGGGCGGTAATTTCAATTTCGGATATCGCCAGAGCGGTACGGTCGACACGCTCCGGCAGTGGCGAAGCGAATTCGAGTTGATTGAGATTCCTCCGGTCACTGTGCGCGGGATGATCGTCAGCAGCACGCACATTCGTAATTCGGTGCGCGACGGCCGTGTGTCGCGCGCATGCCGTCTCCTGGGACGATGGTTCGAGATCGAGGGCCGCATTGTCAGCGGGGCCGGCCGCGGCCGCAGCGTCACCGTGCCCACCCTCAACCTGTCGCCACACAACGAGGCGCTGCCGGGACGCGGAGTTTACATTACGCGCATCGCGCTCGACGGAGGCGACTATCTCGACGCCGTCACGAACGTCGGCGTGCGGCCCACGTTCGGCGAGGAAAGGCTGGCAATCGAGAGTCACGTGCTTCACGACGCGGTCCCAGTTCATCCCGAAACAGCCCGGCTTCAGTTTCTACATCGCATCCGGAATGAGCGGCGCTTCGATTCGCCCGAGCTGTTGCGGCGGCAGATCGGCCGTGATGTTCAGAGCGCCGAGCGATTCTTCAGGATGCTGCGAGCGGCGAGCCATGCCAGAACGCCCTCTCGTTGAGATCTACTCGCGTCCGGGATGCCATCTTTGCGATGAAGCGAAGGCAGTCGTCGACAACGTGGCGAAACGCCGCCCTTTGGAGGTGCGCGTCGTGAACATCGAGACGGATCCGCGCCTGGAGGCGCGCTATGGCCATGATATTCCGGTGGTGTTCATCAATGGCGCCGAAGCGTTCCGCCATCGAGTTTCCGAATCTGATCTGGAAAGGAAGCTAATTGGAACGTGGAAACCGTCGATATCCTAGCCATCGCTGCGCATCCGGACGACGTCGAGCTGACGTGTGCAGGAACATTGATCCGCGCCGTCCACCAGGGCCGGTCCGTCGGAATTCTGGACCTTACCCGCGGCGAGATGGGCACGCGCGGAACCCCGGAAATTCGCGCGGGTGAAGCGGAAGCGGCGCGCCGCGTGATCGGCGCCCGGTTTCGCGAAGGGATGGACCTGGGCGATTCCCGGTTGACGGCGTCCATGGAGAACCGGATGGCCCTCGCAGAACGAATCCGGGCCGCCCGGCCACGAACCGTGATTCTTCCCTACTGGGAGGGACGGCACCCGGACCACTACACGGCTTCGGTCCTGGGGTATGAGGCCTGCTATGCCGCCGGACTCAAGCAACTGCCGCTTCGAGGCGAGCCTTTCCGGCCGAAGAAAATCCTCTATGCCTCCATGTACTGGGAGATTCGCCCGTCCTTCGTCGTCGACATTACGCCCTTTTTTGACAAGAAGATCGAGGCGATCAACTGCTTCGCCTCGCAGTTTGCAGGCAGCCTCCGCGACATTACGGAGCTATACCCGGCCTGGGGTCGGTTGATCGACCGGGTCAAGACCCAATGCAAGTACTTTGGCCACCTGATCGGCGTCGACTACGCCGAACCCTATGTCGTTAAAGAGGTCATGGCCGTCGACGATATCGTCGAGCTGCCCGTGGCTTCCATATGAGGTCCTGAACGTGCAAGGCTCTCTGAGGGACCGCGGCGAAACATTTGTCAAGCCGTGACGCCAAATCTGTTTCGGCCCGTCAAAGGGCTTGACACGTTTGGTGAATGGTCCCTACGATTGAGCCACATAGCTTCGGAGAACGCCCATGATACGCAAGGTCGTCCGAATGTCCCTGGCGCTGGTTTTAGTTCTTCTGCTGGCCGCCCCGGCCGTCGTTGCACAAGACAAGACGGCTGACGCGAAAGACCAGAAGGCGCAGAAGGCGCAAAAGGAAAAGGAACAGAAAAAACCAAAGAACTCCGATATCGAGAACATCGGAAACCGCGACATCAACAAGGGCATTGGGAACATCAATTTCACCTCCCTCGAAGAAGAAATGGCCCTGGGACGCGGGCTGGCCGCGGAGATCGAGCGGCAGGTCAAGCTGATCGAGGATCCCGTCATCAACGAATATGTCAACCGCGTCGGCCAGAACCTCGTGCGCAACTCCGACGCGAAAGTCCCGTTTACGATCAAGGTGATCGATTCGGAGGAAATCAACGCGTTCGCGCTGCCTGGCGGCTTCTTCTATATCAATAGTGGACTCATTCTTGCGGCGGACGACGAGGCGGAACTCGCGGGCGTAATGGCTCATGAAATCGCCCACGTGACGGCGCGCCACGCAACAGAGCAGAACAGCAAGGCGCAGTTGTTCCAGTTGCTGACAATCCCCTTGATCTTTGTCGGCGGCCCCGCCGGAGTGGCCGGGCGGCAAGTCGCTCCCCTCGCGGGCACCTTGGGATTCCTGAAGCTGGGGCGCGGCGCCGAAGAGGAAGCCGACCGCCTGGGGCTTCAGTACATGTACAAGACCGGGTACGATCCAAGCGCCGCCGTGAGTTTCTTTGAAAAGCTGCAAGCCAAGGAACAGGCAAAACCCGGTACGATCCCCGATCTCTTCAGAACGCATCCGCCCACGGAAGATCGCGTGAAGAAGACCAAAGAGAACATCGAGCTGGTCCTTCCCGACCGCGATCAGTACGTCGTGACAACCGCGGAGTTCTATCGTATCAAGTCGCGCCTGGCGGATCTGGAGAACAGGCAACCAACCGAAGAGGACCGTGCGCCGAGCCTTCGCCGCCGGACCCCAAGCAGCCGTCCGGACGCAGACGAGGACGAAAAGCCCACGAAACCGGAAGACCGCGAGCCGGAGCCCGACGATCGCCCGACCTTGAAGCGGAGAAACTAAGCCGCCCACGGGGTTGCGCTCTGCGGCGCAACCCCGTGGAATCCTCCGAATTTCTACTCGGTTCACAAACATTTGGCGGCCCCGCCCGTCCATCAGTCTAAAACTTTTTTCAAAATCGGAAGGTCACATGAAAAAGTTGTTGGTCCCGGTTCTCGCGTTAGCGGTTCTGACTGTCGCATCGGGGGCGCAGGTCCCGTCCGCGCCGGCTCTTCCATCAGATGGTTCAACCGTGACGTTCAACAAGGATGTGCTTCCCATCCTGCAAAGGGATTGTCAGGTCTGTCACAGGCCGGGCGAAGTCGCCCCCATGTCCTTTCTCACATACGAAAGCACTCGTCCTTGGGCGAAGGCCATCAAACAGGCTGTGTTGACACGGAAAATGCCGCCATGGTTCGCGGATCGGCAACATGGTCCATACCGGAACGCCCCGAAGTTGACCGAAACCGACATCAAGGTTTTGGCCGCGTGGGCTGACAACGGGGCGCCTGAAGGCGACGCGAAGGATCGGCCGGCGCCGGTAGAGTGGGTCGACGGATGGCGCATCAAACCAGACGTGATCGTTTCCATGCGGGAGCCCTTCCACATTCCAGCGAAAGGCAGGGGCGAGGTCATCGGTTTCGACATTCCGAATCCCTTTAGCCAAGACACGTGGGTCACATCCATCGAAATCCGCCCGGGCGATCGGTCGGTTGTACATCACGCCGCGCTGCAACTCCCCGAGACGGCGCCCACGCCCACCCGTTTCACGGGTGTGACAACTCCGCCCTTTGCGCCAGAGTCGCAAGTGCTGGGGCCGACCGTGGCAGCCGCGTCGGAAGGATATTACGGAATTGAGCGCCGAATGGAAACGTCGGCCCCGCCGGAGGCGATCTATGTGCCCGGAAGCCCGCCCATGGACTTCCGGATCCACAATGCAGCGAAGCTCATTCCGGCAGGCGCCAGAATCCGCCTCGAGATGCACTACACGCCGAACGGCAAGACCCCCGCGACCGATCGCACGCAGGTCGGATTCACCGTCGCCAAGAAGCCGCCCGAGCGGCGCTTCGTGACGCTAACGCCGGGAACAATGGTCAATCCGAGAGAATTCCGGATACCCGCCGGCGCCGCAAATTGGGAAGCCATCGGAGAGCTCACCTTCACGCAGAACGCCGATATCGTCTGGCTGATGCCGCATCTGCATCTGCGCGGAAAGGACATGACATATCGCCTGATCTATCCGAACGGGCGAACCGAAACCCTTCTGAGCGCGAAGTTCGATTTTAACTGGCAGCTCGGGTACGACCTGGAAGAACCCGTTCAAGTCAGGAGGGGCGCGAAGATGCAAGTCATCGCTCATTGGGACAATTCCGCGGGCAACAAACACAATCCCGATCCCAGTCGAGACGTCCCCTGGGGAGAACTGACCTCGGAAGAGATGATGATTCCGTGGTTCGGCGTCGTTGTCGATATGAAGGCCGATCCGAAATCCATATTCACGACGCAGGCCAGCAACAACAGTGCGTCTTCTCCGCGCATCGGCGTTTCCGGTCCAAGGAATCCCGCGGAGACTCTGCCGGCGATCATTCGTGGACGCCCGTGACGGGTGAAACTCGAATGTGAAACGGCCCCATTGTTTCGATCCTCCCCGTGAAGTATCTTTCTTTTGCGGGAGGTGTGATGCATGGCCGATGTTCTGAACGCGATGGGGATCGCAGGAGCGATTCTATTGGGCGTATTGGTTCTGATCGTGGTGATTACTGTAGCGACGGTGAAGCGCGGCGAGACCGCAATGCACCACATGGATAAGCACGGCCACTAAGGTCTATTCTGCGAAGACCCCCATCGACCGGAATTTGTCGTAGCGGAGACGGATCAGCTTATCGGTGGGAATCAAATCCAACTCGCGGAGTTGACGTTCCAGAACAGAAGCCAGACATTGGGCCATACCGTCATGGTCATTATGTGCGCCGCCAGCCGGCTCGGGGATGATTTCATCGATCAACTGAAAACGGCGCAAGTCTTCGGGCGTCAATTTGAGCGCGTCCGCCGCATCGGCGGCGTGTTCCTGATCGCGCCAGAGGATGGCGGAGCAACTCTCCGGCGCGATCACCGAGTAGATGGAATACTCGAGCATGTTGACGCGGTCGCCGACGCCGATCGCCAGCGCGCCTCCCGATCCGCCTTCACCAGTGACGGTCGCGATGATGGGAACGCGCAGCGTCGACATTTCCCTTAGATTGACGGCGATGGCTTCCGCCTGCCCGCGTTCTTCCGCATCAATGCCAGGATAGGCGCCAGGCGTATCGATAAAAGTCAGAATCGGCCGTTGGAATTTCTCCGCGAGTTTCATGACGCGGAGCGCTTTGCGATAGCCCTCCGGCTTGGGCATGCCGAAATTGCGATACAGCTTCTGCTTGGTGTCCCTTCCCTTCTGATGCCCGATCACGCAAACGGCCCTGCGCTGGAAAAATGCGAAGCCCGCAACGATTGCGGGATCGTCAGCAAACTTCCGGTCGCCGTGAATCTCCGAAAAATCCGTACACATGCGCCCGATGTAATCCAGAAAGTAGGGCCGCTGCGGATGGCGCGCAAGTTGGACCTTCTCGTAGGCCGAAAGATGCTGCATTGTTCCTAGCTGAGCCGGACTGTGTTGGGGCCGCATATCCGTTCGACGCTTTCGACGAATTCACGGTCCGGCGCGATCTTCACGTAGGGATTCGGCCGGACTAGCGCGGTGTAACGGCCGGGAAATTCTAGCTCAAAGATAACTTCAGCCGAGCCCCTTTTTTCGTCGATGACCGGCTGCAACCGCTCCGGCAGGTCGAGCGGCGCCTGGCCGACCTTGATGTGGATCGTCACCGTGCGGCTCAGTATCTCTCCGGCGCGTTCCATTGGATAGATGTCGGATGCGAGGATCCGCGATGACGACTCGTCGTTGTCGAGCTTCCCGCGAACAAACACCGGAGCGTCCGTCTCCAGCAATCGCTGCGATCGTGCGTAGGTTTCCGGAAAGACCAGGACCTCGACCACGCCCTCCCAGTCTTCGAGAAGCACAACGCCCATCGCCTCGCCCTTCTTGGTCCGCATCGTGCGCACGGCCGAGACAATCCCGCCAATGGAGACGTCAAAGCCGGACGGCTTGTCGGCCAGCGTTCCTGTCGTCGCGTTGCCGTAGGCTTTCACTTCGCCGGCGTATTTTCGCAGGGGATGTCCCGTGATGTAGAACCCGAGCGTCTCTTTTTCGTGTTTGAGTTGCAGGCCCTCGGGCCAAGGCTGCGCGGGATCCATGTCTTGGTCTCCGGAGGGACCCATCAACATGTTGAACAATCCCCCTTGTCCAACCTCCCGTTCACGCTGCGTCCTCTGTCCCCAATCCATGGCTCGATCGATGTTGCCGTAGAGAAGCGCGCGGTCCGGAGAGACGCTGTCGAACGCGCCCGCTTTCACGAGGCTCTCCACCACGCGCTTGTTGACGGCGCGCAGGTCGACGCGTTCGCAGAAGTCGAAGAGCGTCTTGAACGGCTTGTTCGCCACGATCGAAGTGATGGCGGACTCGCCCACATTCTTGATCGCAGCCAGACCAAACCGGATTCCGTTTTCAGCGGGCGTAAAGAACACATCGCTCAGGTTCACGTCCGGCGGAAGTATCGGAATGCCCATTTCGCGGCATTCATTGATGTACTTGACAATTTTTTCCTGACTGCCGCGCTCGCTGGTCAGAATCGCGGCCATGAAATGACGCGGATAATGCGCCTTCAAGTACGCAGTGCGGTAGGCCAGCACGGCATAGGCGGCCGAGTGCGACTTGTTGAACCCGTATCCGGCGAACTGCTCCATCAGATCGAACAGGCGTCCGATTTTCTTGTCGTCCTTGAATCCTTTCTGGCGCGCCCCAGCCAGAAATTTTTCGCGATGGGCCGCCATTTCTTCAGGCTTTTTCTTGCCCATGGCGCGCCGCAGCAGATCCGCCTCGCCCAACGAGTAACCGGCGATGATGTTGGCGATCTGCATGACCTGTTCCTGGTACACGATGACGCCGTATGTTTCTTCCAGGACGCTCTTGAGTTCCGCTAGTTCGTAGTCGACCTTCTTCTGCCCATGCTTGCGCTTGATGAAGTCGTCGATCATGCCGCCGCCAATGGGGCCGGGCCGATACAGCGCGTTGAGCGCCGTCAGGTGCTCGATCGTGGAAGGTTTGAACCGTCGCAGGATGTCCTTCATCCCCGAGCTCTCAAACTGGAAGACGCCGCTGGTCTGCCCGGCTGAAAACAGCTCGTAGGTCTTCACGTCGTCCAGCGGGAGGGCGTCCATGTCCAGATGGATTCCCTGCTGCTGTTGGAGCATCTTCAGCGTGTCGTCGATGATGGTCAGGGTCGTCAGAGCGAGAAAGTCCATTTTGAGCAGGCCGATCTTCTCGACGTCCGTCATCGGGTACATGGTCGTGATTTCGTCCTTGCCCGACTTATACAAGGGAACGAACTCGGTGATCGGCTGGGGCGAGATGACGATGCCGGCTGCATGCGTCGACGCGTGGCGCGCAAGGCCCTCCAGCCTCCGCGCTACGTCCATCAGTTCCCGCACGCGGCCGTCGGTCTCGACCAGGGACTTCAATTCCGGATTCTGCTCGATCGCCTTGTCCAACGTGATGTGCAGTTCCGCCGGAACCATCTTCGCGATCCTGTCCACCTCCGCGTACGTCATCTCCATTCCGCGCCCGGTATCGCGGATCACGCCGCGCGCCGCCATCGTCCCGAAAGTGATGATCTGCGCTACGTTCTCCCGGCCGTATTTGCGGGTGACGTAATCGATAACCTCCGCGCGGCGATTCATGCAGAAGTCGATATCGATATCCGGGAGCGTGACGCGTTCGGGATTGAGAAAGCGTTCGAAGAGCAGCCCGTACTGAAGGGGATCGATGTCCGTGATCCGTAAACAATACGATACCAGGCTGCCGGCCGCGGATCCTCGGCCTGGACCTACCGGGATTCCGCTCTGGCGCGCGTAGTGAATCAAATCCCAAACAATCAGGAAGTATCCGGAATACTTCATTCCCTGAATAATTCCGAGTTCGGCTTCGATCCGCTCCTCATAGGCGGCGATCGGGTTTTTCAGCAGACCCTGGTCCGCCAGCGGTCGAAGATGCCTCAACCTTTCCTCGAAGCCGTCGCGCACAACTTTCACAAAATAAGAATCAACCGTATAGCCCGGCGGAACTGTAAACTCGGGAAAGGGATTGCGGACGGCTTCCAGTTTGAACCCGCAACGCTCCGCGATCTCGACCGTCTGGTCGAGGACGTAGGGAATCTCGCCGAAAACTCGGTCCATCTCGGGCCGGGTCTTGAAGTAGAACTGGTCCGTGTAGAACTTCATCCGGTTCGGGTCGTTCATCGTCTTGCCGGTCTGAATGCACAGTAGGACGTCGTGAGCCCGGCAATCGTCTTGATGCATGTAATGGCAATCGTTGGTCGCGACGGCCCGGATGCCCGTGCGGCTGGAAATCCGGAGCATGTCCGGAATGATCTTTCGCTGCTTCTCGAGGCCGTGATCGTGAAGCTCGAGGAAGAATCGATCCGCGCCGAAGATATCCCGGTACTCGGCCGCGGCCCGCTCAGCCTGATCGATCCGCCCCGCCAGAAGATTCGATGCCACCTCGCCGTTGAGACACGCCGACAGGCCGATCAATCCCTCACTGTGCTCACTAAGTATTTCTTTATCTATCCGAGGCTTATAGTAGAAGCCTTCAAGATAGCCTTTGGATACGAGTTTCACGAGGTTCCGGTATCCACGCTCATTCTCGCAGAGCACAATCAGATGATGCGGGCGGCCGCCGGCGGGGTCTCGATCATGCCGGCTGGTTTTTGCGATGTACATCTCACAGCCGATGATCGGTTTGATTCCTGCTTTGTTGGCGGCGTTATAGAAGCCGATGGCGCCGAAGAGATTTCCGTGATCCGTGACCGCGACAGCCGGCATACCGTACTTTGCCGCCGTCTTCGCCAGGACGTCGTGATCGCAGGCGCCGTCGAGGAGGCTGTAGCCGGAATGGAGATGAAGATGGACAAACTGGGACATAGCGCGGCTCACTCCCACTCAATCGTTGCCGGAGGCTTCGAGGTAATGTCGTAGACGACCCGGTTGATTCCCTTCACTTCGTTAACGATTCGGTTTGAAATGACGCTCAGGACGTCATAAGGCAGTCGGACCCAGTCGGCCGTCATGCCGTCCGTGCTGTGAACGGCGCGGATGGCCAGCGTGTGATCGTACGTCCGGTGGTCGCCCATGACGCCCACGCTCTTTACCGGCAACAGGACGCCGAAGCATTGCCAGATCTGGCGATACAGGCCCGCTTTCTTGATCTCGGAAACCACAATATCGTCGGCTTCTTGCAGCAGCCGGATTCCCTCCCGGGTTACGTCGCCCATGATACGTACAGCGAGGCCGGGTCCCGGGAACGGCTGGCGCCAGACCATTTCTTCAGGCAGCCCGAGTTCGAGTCCGACCTGCCGAACTTCGTCCTTGAACAAGTCCCGCAGCGGCTCGACCAGTTTCAGACGCATGCGTTCGGGAAGACCGCCGACATTATGGTGGGACTTGATCGTCTGCGAAGGGCCCTTCACCGAAACCGACTCGATGACGTCCGGATACAGCGTTCCTTGGACGAGAAAATCGACGGAACCAACGCGTGCAGCTTCCTCCTCGAACACGCGGATGAACTCGGCGCCGATAATTTTCCGTTTCTTCTCCGGCTCGCTCACGCCGGCCAACGCTTCCAGAAATCTGCTGGAGGCGTCGACGCCACGCACGTTGAGTTGCAGCCTGTCCTGCAGTACGGCGAACACTTTGGCAAACTCGTTCTTTCTCAACAGGCCATTGTCCACGAACACGCCGGTGAGACGCTTTCCGATGGCTCTGGAAACCAGAACCGCCGCCACCGTCGAATCGACGCCGCCGCTGATGGCGCAAATTGCGCGGCCATTCCCCACCTGGTCGCGAATGCGGGCGACGGCGCGGTCGATGAAGGATCCGACGGTCCAGTCGGGCCTGCAACGGCAGATTTCGAAGATGAAGCGTCGCAGCAGCTCGGCGCCGTTCTCGGTGTGCGTCACCTCCGGATGAAACTGAATGCCGAAAATGCTCCGGCCTGGATGTTCGATGGCCGCCGCCGCATTTTCGCTGCGCGCCGTCACTGCAAATCCTGGCGGCGGTTCCAAGACGCGGTCTCCGTGACTCATCCATACCCGGCGGAGCCCGTTCAGCAGACGCGAGGCTGCTGCGGCCTCGATCTCGCCGGGACCATATTCGCGGCGGGCCGCGGGTTCGACGGCGCCGCCGAGTTCTTTTGCAATTAACTGCATCCCGTAACAGACGCCCAGAATCGGAACTCCAAGATCAAAGACCTTCGGGTCGCAGACCGGCGCGCCCGGTTCGTACACGGAATCCGGTCCGCCTGAAAGAATCACGCCCTTTGGATTGTGGCGCGCGATCGTCTCGACGGGCGCGTTGAAGGGCAGAATCTCCGAGTAGACGTTTGCTTCGCGAATCCGCCGTCCGATCAGTTGCGTGTACTGAGACCCGAAGTCGAGGACAAGAATCGTGTCAAACATCGAGGACATGACTCCTCATGATATCAATCGTTGAGAAGCGCACGACGAACAGATAGCTGCGGAACATCGCCAGTAACACGAGTCCCGCAGCGGCAAAACCGGCGGCGGCCAGGAATTCGACAGGAAGAGAAACCTGCTGGAAGACGGCTGCGCTTACCGCCGCGACCGCCCCAATCGCCGCCGCTTCGAGGATCCAGAGCACGCCGAGCGCTGCAGTTACGGAAAACAGATCGACGCCCAAGAGCGCGAGTGCGTTTTTTCGAATCAGCGTCTCTGCTGTGAACGTCGCAAACCATATCGCGCACATCACAACCGCCGCGACCGCCAACGTCCCGCGCGACTGATCCCAGTAGACCGCAAACACGAGGAGAAACGCCGACGGCGCCAGGATCATCCAACGCACGACGCTGGAAGCGAAGAATGTCCAAAAGTCCCTCCTGCCGCCGCGGAACAGCGCCTCGAGAATCATCCACAGCAAACCGCCGGCCGCCGAGATTCCGCCGAACGCCAGGAGTAATTTCCAGGAAAACCGCCGCCAGAACTGATCGAATGCCATCGCCAGCATTATGGGATTCGACGCTGCCAGCTCCGGTCCCTGAAACAGGGCCGCTGCATCCGCAAGCAGCCAGAATCCTGCTGCCGCCGCCAGAACGGAAGTCACCGTCAGCCAGATGAGTTTCCAGAGGAGATCGAGAGCGATCAGACCGGCGCGCTGATGCGCGAGGGTGAATCCTTGCGTCAGAAAGGAGCCGGCGCGCACGCGCTTACTTCACGGCCGGGCGGCCGGAGCGAACATGATGTTCTCGGCAATCTGGAGCGCATTGGCGGCTGCGATGCGCAGGTTGTCTGCGGCGAGCCATAACGCGTATGCCCCAGGCCGATGGGGATCGGCCGACACGCGGCCCACATGGATCTGATCGGTCCCCACGACGCTGACCGGCGAGGGCAAGTCTTTGGGATCGTCATGCACGACCATCGAGCGCCGCGCCGCACGGATGCAGTCTTGAATCTGCGAAACATCCGGCGCGGTCCGGAGATTCACAAACAAGCAAAAGGAATGCGAATGGAATACCGGCGCCTGGATCGTCAGGATGGTCGGCGGCGTCATCACGTCCGTGAGCATCTCGGCAAGTTGACGGCGGATAAGTTCCTCCATCCGCTCCGCCCCTTCTCCTCCCGACAGGACATTGAACGCCAACTGGCCTTCAAAAATGCGAACTCCCACTTGCTGGAAGTTCAGCAACGAAACCGTCTGTTCCTGAAGCTCGTCGACTCCGGCAGAACCGCGCTCTGAAGCCGGATCGAGAATCGTCGCCGCCGCCGCTTGAACGCCGAAGCTGCGATGCAACGCCGACAAGACCACCGTCAGTGCGATCGCGGCCGGATGCGGCGTCACAACATAGGCGGAATTTCGTAAGACTCCGGGATCGGTAAACCCGTTCAGGAACAGCGTGCCGCGCCGGCCCGTCTGCGTAAGGTCGATGGTCAGGTCGGGAAACTTCGCGCCGCTGGCCGCATAGGCATCGATGATTTCAGGGCTGCACGCGAAGAAGGCGATATCGACGTCTTCGAATGCGCCGGGCGAAATGATCTGCGTGATCTGAATCTCGCCGGCGAACTCTTGCAGCAATCCCGCGTACTCTTCGGTTTCCAGGAGAACCAGCTTTCCGGTCGGCAGGCCGGAGTCTTCGATCATCTGCTTCAGTTCTTTGCCGAGTGGAGACGAAGAGCCGACGATTGCAATGTTGGGCGCCCTGCGCAGCCTATCCGGATTCACGTTTTGATATTACCATGCGCCGGCTCGCGCCCGGGGACGCCGGGACGTCCAGGGTGAACGATGCGACGCACGATTTGAACGAGCTTCCCTACCGGACCAGAGCCGGCGTATGCAATCGCCATGCACAGCAGGACGATCTCGGAATAGAAAATGATCAGACCGATCAGCATCGCGACGCTGACCAGAGTCATTCGCAGACTCCGTTTCACGATGTGCAGCTCTTTAAAGCTGTAGTACCGGATCGTGCTGATCATCAGGAACGCGGTCGTCAGGACAAGAACGAACCATAACAGCGCAGATCCAACGGTGAGGATAGGCAACGTGGCGGAACGTCCAATCTGAGGACTGGCCGCGAAATGAACGATCGCGGCGATCAGCCCCGCGGCCGCGGGAATTGGGAGTCCGACGAAGTAGCGCTTGGGCGCGGGCTCGCCGGCTTTCTGAGACTGGATATTGAAGCGGGCGAGCCGCAAGGCGCCGCAGATTACGAACGCAAAAGTGGCCAGCCATCCGAGCTGCCGCACATGCTGCGCGATAGCGGCGTCCATCCCCTCCAGCGAACTCAACCCCCAACTGAAGGCAAGCATCGCCGGGGCGACGCCGAAAGTTCCAAAGTCCGCCAGCGAATCCAGTTGAACTCCGAATTCGCTCGACGTCCCGGTCAACCGGGCGATCCGGCCGTCGAGGCCGTCAAGCACCGCCCCCAGGCCGATGGCGATCGCAGCGACGTCGTACTGACCTCTCAAGGATGCGATGACCGAGTAGTAGCCGCATAGTATGTTTCCGATCGTAAACAAACTAGGAATAACCGACAGTCCTCTCCTGAGTTGAGGACGGCCGCGGCCGAGTTTCCTTCTGTTTCTGCGGTCAGGCATTGCGTTGCTTGATAATGCCGATAGCCGTCGCGCCTCCGCGAACGGCGTCGCCTACAGCGCAGGTGACTTCAGTTCCAGGGGGAAACAGTACGTCCACCCGCGAACCAAAGCGAATCAGGCCTACCAGCTCTCCTTTCCTTACGAGATCGCCTTCTGCTTTCCAGCATACAATGCGGCGCGCAATCAAACCAGCGATCTGCGTGAAGACGAGTTTGATGCGTCCGTCGTTCACCATGATCGTGTTGCGCTCGTTTTCCACGCTGGCCGCGTGATTGAACGCCGCCTTGAACTTGCCGCGCCGGTACTCAATGGCCTCGATCCTGCCGCCGATCGGACTGCGATTCACATGGACGTCGAAGATTGACAGGAAGATGCTCAAGCGCGTCACGCCGCCGACGCGTTCAATCTGGACGACCTTGCCGTCAGCCGGCGACACAATGACGTCCGGATCCGGAGGAATGCTCCTTTTGGGATTCCTGAAAAAGAAGGCCACAAACGCGCCGAGTAACAGCAGAAACACGCCGGCGTAAATCCATTGCAGCCAAAAGGCTGCAGCGCCGGCGGCAAGAAGCGGAATAAGGAATCGAAACGCGTCCCGAACGATCAAGCTAGGAATGCTGATGACTCACTTCGCTGCGGAACTTCTGAATCATCATGTTCATCTGGTCCTTGATCTGCAGCTTTTTCTTCTTGATGGTGATTTCCTCGAGTCGATCCTGCTCGGTCATGTGATGGAGACTGTGAAGCTGTTCCAGTTTACCTTCGTACAGACGATGTTCCTCGGCCAGACGGCGGAAGTCTGCGCTCGAGGACATCAAATGTTCTTTGATCTCCTCCTCCTTCATCGTCACGCGCCTCCTTTGGAATTAACCTCACCGTAACACACGGTTCATAGGAGTTCAACACGGGATTGGCGTTGGACCGATGGTCTTTTCCATCACGAACGCGTCCTCGATGGGATTGGAGTAATAGTTCTTCCGCTCGTTGGCGATCTGAAAGTCAAAGGCGCGATAAAAGCGGATGGCGCCCAGGTTCGATTTCCGCACTTCCAGAACAACTTTTGTCGCGCGGCGGTTCCGGGATTCTTCGATAGCCGTCGTCATCAGTTGCCGGCCAATTCCCGTGCGCGCGTATTTGGCGTCTACGGCGATGTTGTAGATCTCCGCAATGGAACTGGATACATGAAAAATGACGAAGCCGACAATATGGGATCGTCCGGATTCGTCCTCGAGTTCCGCGACAAAGCTCGATGTAAAGCCGTCATCTTGGAGCAGGCGGTAATAGCTGTCGATGGACCAGTGCGACAGATGATGCCACGACCGCTCGATGTCCACGATCCGGTCGATATCGGATTTTTTAACTTTTCGTATTCGGACTTGCGAGGCCTTCATGTTGTTTTTCTCTGGCGATCTCAGCATCCGTCCGGCGGACATACAGCGGCTCGAGCGGACCGGAATTCGGGGTCAACGCAAGCTCGGCGATCGCGCCGCCCAGAAAGAGGTCCATGCGGTAAAGCGACCATGCGGGGCGATCTATGTATTCGCGGTAACGTACAGCCCCGTCGCCGCAGAAATAGAGAGGCTCCTCAGGGAGCGACGCGAACCACTCGGCGGGCCGCAGCGCCTGCGGACGCCGCATCTCGACCAGCAAGCCTTCTGTCCGCCGGTAGAGCGCTCCGTAAATCTCTCCGCGGCCGGCGTCGATGACGGACGCGATCGTGCAGTTTTCCAGACCCGTCTTCCAGGCGAGCGCTTCCAGCGTGGAGACGCCCGCCGCCGGGCGTTGGCAGGCCGCCGCGAAGCCATTCATTGCAGCCAGACCGACCCGCAGCCCCGTGAATGAACCCGGGCCACGAGCCGCAACGAACAGATCTACATCCGCCAGGTCGAACGGCAGATAATTCAACAGAAATTCAATAGCGGCAAACAATCGTTCGGAATGCTGCACCGAGGACGCCAGCCGGATTTCGCCCGCCACTTCGCCGTTCTCCGCCGCGCAGACGCTGCCTCGCGCCGAGCTGGTGTCCACGGCTAGAATGCGCATAACACGATTATTATAGAAGTGAAGGAGATAGGACGCGCTATGGAGAAAATCGGAATACTGACCGGCGGCGGCGACTGCCCCGGATTGAACGCGGTCATCCGCGCCGTCGTTCGACGGTCGCGAGCGCTGGGTTATGACGTCGTCGGCGTCAAGAATGGGTGGGCTGGGCTCATTGACGGCGACGTCGAGCCGCTCACGACCTTTTCGGTCACAGGGATTCTCCCGCGCGGCGGTACGATCCTTGGAACTTCCCGAACCAACCCTTACAAGAACGCAGAGTCCATTCAGAAGCTCAAGAATAATTGGCGGAAGTTCGGTCTGAACTACCTGGTTGCAGTAGGCGGCGAAGACACGTTGGGCGTGGCCCAGCGGCTGAACCAGGAAGGCTATCCGATCGTCGGCGTGCCGAAGACCATCGACAACGACCTGGCAGGAACCGACTACACGTTCGGATTCGACACCGCGGTTCAGATCGTGACGGAAGCCATCGACCGCCTCCACACGACCGCGGAGTCTCACAAACGCGTCATGGTGGTCGAGGTCATGGGACGGCACACCGGCTGGATCGCTGCGTACTCGGGCATGGCGGGCGGCGCCGACTGCATTCTTGTTCCTGAGCGGAAGTTCAATCTCCACGACGTCTGCGCTCTTATCAAAAAGCGCATTGATCGCGGCCGGGAATTTGCAATCGTCGTTGTCGCGGAAGGCGCGACGCCGGCCGAGACCGACCATGCCATTACCCGCACCGGCCGCCTTGATGAATTCGGCCACGAACAGTTGGGCGGCATCGGGGAGTGGCTCGGCCAGCGGATTGAAGAAATCACCGGCATCGAAACGCGCGTCACGGTGCTTGGCCACGTGCAACGCGGCGGCACGCCGACAGCCGCCGATCGCGTGCTTGCAACCCGCGTGGGACTGAAAGCGGTCGAGCTGATCCACAACAAGGACTTTGGACATATGGCGGCGCTGCGCGGCACGGAGATCGTGTCGGTTCCGATCGAAGAGGCGCTGCGCGAGAAGCCGCTCGACCCCAAAGTTTTTGATGACGCCGCCGTCTTTTTTGGTTAGAAACGCGTGGTGAGCGATCAGGACCTCACCTCCCTCACTCCGATGATGCGGCAGTACCACGCCGTCAAACAGGAGGCGCCGGACGCGCTCCTTCTCTTCCGCCTCGGGGACTTCTACGAACTGTTTTTCGAAGACGCCGTCACGGCGTCACGTGAGCTGGAAATCACGCTTACGGCGCGCCACAAGGAGCACGGTCATCCCGTCCCGATGTGCGGCGTACCCTATCACGCCGCGGATTCCTACATCGCGCGATTGCTCCGCAAAGGTTACAAGGTCGCAATCTGCGACCAGATGGAAGCGCCGCAGCGCGGTTCGAAGCTGGTGCGCCGCGAAGTCACGCGCGTCGTCACGCCGGGAACCATCACCGACAGCAACGTCCTTCGGCCCGGGGAAAACAACTACCTGCTGGCCCTCAACGAAAACGGCGAGACGCTCGGCTGCGCATTTCTCGACGTCTCGACAGGCGAATTTCGAGCGTCCCAGTTTTCGGGGGAGCGCCGCTGGGACCGCCTGATGGAAGAAGTGGACCACTTCGCGCCGCGCGAAGCGCTGTTTCCGGAACGAATGAAGCCCGCGATTCGGAAGCTGAACGGCGCGACGCAGACCCCGCTCGAAGACTGGTGTTTTGATTCCGACTACGCCGAACGCGCCCTGCGCGATCAACTGCGGGCGGCGGCGCTGGACGGATTTGGACTGGCGGGGAAGCCCGCGGCTGTCGGCGCCTGCGGCGCAGTCCTTCACTACGTGCGTCAGACGCAGAAGGCTGCGCTGGACCACATCGACGCGATCGTCTACAGCGAAAAGGCCGACTATCTCATTCTGGATCCCGCAACGGTGCGGAACCTCGAGCTCATCGAATCTTCGGCCGGCGACGCCAAAGACACGCTGCTCGGGATCCTGAACAAGACTCAGACCAGCATGGGCGCGCGTTTGCTCCGCAACTGGATGACCCGGCCGTCCATCGAAGTCGCGGTCATTGAAGCGCGCTTGGACGCCGTCGGCGAGCTTGCCGCGTCCAGTTTTGCTCTTGAAGAACTTCGGAGCGCGCTGGAAGGAATACTGGATCTCGAACGCCTGCTGTCGAAGATCACTCTGGGGACGGCGGGTCCACGCGAGATCGCCGCACTGCGACATTCAATCGGGCGTCTCCCGCAGACGGCCGCGGCGGCGGGCAAACTGAAGGCGCCGCGTTTTCTCGAACTCTGCAGCAGGATCGATGTTTTAGAAGACCTTCATTCGCTGCTCTCCAGCGCCGTAAGCGACAATCCGCCGCTGTCGGTCGCCGACGGCGGCGTCATCCGGGACGGCTACGACGCGGCTCTCGATGAGCTGCGCACTCTGTCGAAGAGCAGCAAAAGCTACCTGGCCGCATTGGAAGCGCGGGAGCGGGAACGCACGGGAATCGGCTCGCTGAAAGTTCGGTTCAACAAGGTGTTCGGTTACTACATCGAAATTACCAACGCCAACCTTCACCTTGTCCCTAAAGACTATGACCGCAAGCAAACCCTCGCCGGCGGCGAGCGCTTCACGACTCCGGAGTTGAAGGAGTACGAAGCGAAGATCCTGACGGCTGAAGAACGGATTCTTGAAATCGAAAAGGACCTCTTTCAGAAGCTGCGCAGCCAGATTGCCGGCGAGTCCGGCCGTATACGCAGAACGGCGTCGGTGATCGCCGAACTCGACGTTCTGGCGACGTTCGCGGCTGTTGCACAACGCTTCGGGTATGCGCGGCCGCAGATCGCCGCGAATGACGAGCTCGTGATCCGAAAAGGGCGTCATCCGGTCATCGAGGCGCTTGCGGAGGAACAGCGCGCCGAGAGGTTCGTTCCTAACGATCTCTACATGAACGATTCCGGCGATCAGATTCTGATCATCACGGGACCGAACATGGGAGGTAAATCGACGTTTCTCCGGCAGGCGGCGCTTCTGGTGATCATGGCGCAGATGGGATCGTTTGTGCCGGCGCAAATGATGAAATTTCCGGTGGTGGACCGGATCTTCACGCGAATCGGCGCCTCGGACCAACTCACCCGCGGACGTTCCACGTTCATGGTGGAAATGACCGAAACAGCCCTCATTCTGAATTCCGCGACGCCGCGCAGCCTGATCGTCCTTGACGAAATCGGCCGCGGCACGGCCACATTCGACGGCCTGGCGATCGCCTGGGCCGTGATTGAGCACATCCGCTCGCACATTCGCGCGAAGACTCTATTTGCGACGCACTATCACGAACTGACGGAACTCGCCGACCTGCTTCCCTCCATCAAGAACTACCACGTCACGGTGAAGGAAACATCGAATCGCATCGTATTCCTGAAAACCGTCGAACCCGGCCGTGCAGACCGCAGCTATGGAATCGAAGTGGCGCGCCTGGCGGGCATACCCGCCAGCGTCACGCAGCGCGCCAGAGAGATTCTGAGAAAGCATGAGGAGAACGAGCACGAACTGTCCGATAATCTGACCGTTCGCGCCCGAAGAAAGCCGCGCGTCGTCGTCAATCAGCTTTCACTTTTCACCGCGTTGGAGGAAGAAATCAGGAACGCCTTGCGCCTTATCGACGTGGACAATCTCACGCCGGTCGAAGCCCTTCGGCTTCTTGCCGAACTGAAGAAGAAGGCGACGGGCAGTACTCCATGAAGACCATCCACCGCTTCACTGTCGAAGAAAAAGTCGGTCAGATCTTCTTTCTCGGGTTCAACGGCCCCGCTCCCGACCCGGAAACCCAAGCAATGCTCGATTTCATCCGCCCGGGCGGTTTCGTATTGTCCCGGCGAAACATCGAGAGCCTCGATCAGCTTTACGGCCTTACCCAGCGTCTGACAGACGGGAACGCGCTTCCGGCTTTCGTGGCCGTCGCTCAGGAAGGCGCTCCGGTGGATCGTCTGAAGCCGTTGTTCGGCGCGCTTCCGCCGTTGCGGTCCGTCGCAGACGCGGGGATGACGCACCTTCGCCAGTTCGCGCGCATCATCGCGCTGGAATCGCAGGCTGCGGGGTTCAATACCGTTCTTGCGCCGGTCCTCGATTTGAGCGTTCCAGGCGCGGTGATGTGCAACCGTGCGTTCTCGACGGACCCGTTGGAAACGTCGCGCCTCGCCGCCGCATTCTGCGAAGAACTGCACAACAACGGCGTTTTGGCATGCGGCAAACATTTTCCCGGACTCGGCGCCGCGAGGACCGATCCCCACTTTGGCCTTCCACGCATCGGCAAGTCGCGGCGGGAGCTTCTGCAAGAAGATGTAGTTCCTTTTTTGAATTTGCTGGACGTCGCTCCGATGCTGATGGTCGGGCACGCCTACTACCCGGATCTCATGGACGGCCGGCCCGCGCCCGCATCGCTGTCGCCGCGAATCGTGGAGTCGCTCCTTCGGCGAAAGTACGGATTTCACGGCGTCATCGTCACTGACGATCTTGCGATGGGCGCAGTGAACTCTTTGGGATTGACGTCCGACCTCTTCCTGCAGGCTTTTGAGGCCGGCAACGACATGATGCTATTCTCCCAGACCACGCCCTTGGTGGAGCGAGCTTTCCGCGCGCTCTGCCGCGAATTCCGGAAGAGTCCGGCCTTTCGGGCGAGGCTCGACCAGTCCGTGCAGCGCATACGTTCTCTGAAGCAACGGATGCAACCGGCCTCCCTGCGGTTTCGCTTCAGGCTTCAACGGCGGATCGAGCGCCAGATCGATCGATTGACCGCAACCATCGACGCGCAGGCCCGCTTCTCGGCCGCCCGAGTGGAGACAGGCCCGCCGCCGCTATAATCAGTCCATGTGGCTGGCGTTGTTGCTTCTGGCCGGTTTTGTCTCGGCGTGTTCATCCGCAGGCGCGGGGCCCGCAATAGTCGCGGTTGCGATGAGTCAACCGCCGACGAATCTTGATCCCAGGATCGGGCAAGACGCCGCCTCCGAACGTCTTGCGCAGCTCCTGTTCAGTTCCCTCGTCAAGAAGAACGGACGATTTGAAATCGAACCCGATCTGGCGGTCTCATGGGAGACGCCCGACGCACGGACCTACGTGTTCCATCTCCGCAAAGACGCAGTCTTTCATGACGGCCGGAAGCTGACGGCGCGGGATGTGGCGTTCACGTTTCAAAGCATTCTGGAAAACCGGCTGCCCCCGCCGAACCCGAAAGCAGGGACGTATCGATTCATCGAGTCCGTCGACGCTCCCGACGCTCACACCGTTGTGTTCAAGTTGAAGGAGCCGCATGCGCCCTTCCTCTGGAACCTGGCGCGCGGCGGGATCGGCGTTGTTCCCGAAGGATCGCCTCCGGGCTTTGCGCGGAACCCCATCGGTTCGGGTCCGTTTCGTTTCGTGCATTATGTGCAGGACTCCGAAATAGTCCTCGCACGACATGACGAGTACTATGACGCGAAACCCAAGATTGCGCGGTTGAAGTTCAAAATCATTCCTGAGGCGATCGTCCGAGCGCTTGAGCTGCGGAAAGGTTCTGTCGACATCGCGCTCAATATGTTGACGCCGGACATGGTCGAGACGCTGCGCCGCGATCCGCAGTTGGAGGTCGCGGCGTCGCCGGGAGCGAATTATCAATATCTGGCCTTCAACTTGAAGGATCCGGTATTCAGCGACGTCCGCGTACGCAAGGCGATTGCGCACGCCATCGACCGCAAGGCAATCGTCGACCATCTCCTCCGCGGACAAGCGCGACTGGCTTCCGGAATAATTCCGCCCGGCCATTGGTGTTTCGAGGCCAACGTCGCGACGTACGCTTACGACCCGCCCCGGGCGCACGCGCTCCTGCGTGAAGCGGGAGTCGCGAAGCTGTCCTTTACGTATCGGACGTCAACCGACGAAACGGGCCGGCAGACGGCTTCCGTATTTCAGCAACAGCTCAAGGAAGTCGGCGTCGACATGCAGATCCGATCCAACGAATTCGCCACGTTCTTCGCCGACGTACAGAAAGGAAACTTTCAGGCGTATTCGCTCCAGTGGGTCGGCGGCAACAACGACCCGGACATTTTTAACCACGTCTTCCACTCGAATATGATCCCTCCGAACGGCGCCAATCGCGGGCGTTACGCAAACCCCGCCGTGGATCGACTGATAGAACTGACGCAGCGGACGAGCGATCTCGCGGAAAGAAAGGCGGCCTGCCAGGCCATTCAACGCATCGTGGCTGAGGATCTTCCGTATGTGAGCCTGTGGCATCTCGACAACGTCGCCGTCTACAACAAGCGCATCAGCGGCGTGGAATTGCTTCCTTCCGGAGACTACGATTTTCTGACGAGAATCACCGTTAAAGATTGATCAGCCGATACGCCGAAAACAGCAGCACCTCTCGAATGCTGTACCAGAACTGCTGCGACGACGCGACTTCGATGGGGCTGTTCGGCGCGGGGGAGGTGTAGGCCACGATTCCTTCATCCTCGAGCATTTTCTTCACGCGAAACAGATGGAATCCATCGCTGACGACGAGCGCCGTTTTCCACTTGTTCGCCTGCATGTGGGACGCGGCCGCGCGAATGCTGTCGCGCGTGGTCCCGCTGCCTTGCTCCGTGATGATGTGATCCGCGTGGATTCCGTGTTTGATCAAGTATTGAGCGCCGACATAGGCCTCCGAGAAATTCTCGTCCGGACCGTAGCTGCCGGTCGTGATGATCGCCTTTGCGAGGTTCTGCGCGTAAAGAGACCGGGCGTGGTCGAGTCTTGCTTTCAAAACGGGCGACGGGCGGCCATTGTACTGCGCGGCCCCCAGGACAATGATGGCGTCGGCGGCCTGCGCTTCATCGCGCGCGGCGCAACTTCGAACCTGCCGATACAAGTAAGTCCAGTACCCGGCGATCCCGATCAGGATCGCGAGAGCGGCGTACATCGCCCATTTGAGCAGCCGGGCCATCATTGCGTTGAGTCCGTTTTGCGGAGGATCCTTCCGCTTAGTATCTCATTGAGGCTCTTCAAGGACGTCGGGCCTTCCCTTACAAGTAAGGGCGGGTCTGTCGTCAAGTCAAGCACCGTGGAGCCTCCGCGCGCCGGCAGCGCGCCGCCATCGATCAGCACGTCCAGTTCGGCGCCGAGCTGGGCCTGCACTTCTTCCGCTGTAACGCAAGCCGGCCGACTGCTCCGGTTGGCGCTGGTCGCCGTGACGGGTTTAGCAAGAGCGGAAGTGAGGCGCCGCGCGAACGGCGCATCCGGCATGCGCACGCCGATCGACCGCCCCCCTGCAGTCAGGGTGCGCGGCGCGTTGTCGAGCGCAGGCAGAACCATGGTGAGCGGACCCGGCCAGAAATGCTCCGCCAGCAAACGCGCCTCCCTGGAAACGACCGCGATGCGCTCCACCATTTCCATCGAATCCACCAGAAGCAGGATCGGCTTCGTTTCCGGACGCCCCTTGATTGCGAAAATGCGGCGCAGCGCGGCGTCGTTATATGGGTCGGCGCCCAGGCCGTACGCGGTATCGGTGGGAAAACCGATCACGCCCCCGGAACGCAAAAACGATAGAATCTGATCAAAGTCTGCGTCCGTGAGATTTCCAGCGCTGAAGATTCTCATCGGAAGCGAGCATTATCCGTGCACACGCTCACTCTAGGCAAGCACAACCCTCGCCTGGCGGAGATCCGCAGGGCGCTCGACCGGGGCGTTCTCACCTCCGACGGCTGCCTCGTCGTCGAAGGACCGAAACTCATTGACGAGGCGCATCAGAGCGGACTTGCGCTTGTTGCACTGTTCCTGCGGGAAGATGCGCCCGCCATCGACGTCGACGCGTCGACTCCCGTGTACCGCCTGGACCCGGCCGCGTTCCGAAAGATTCAGAGCACGGAAAGTTCTCAGGGCGCGGTGGCGCTCGTGCGCCCGAGACAGTTCAGCATCGAGGATCTGGCAACGAAACCGGGAGGACCGATTGTGCTGCTTGCAAGACTGCAAGACCCGGGCAACGCAGGAACGATCCTGAGAATGGCCGAAGCATTTGGGTGCTCCGGCTGCATCGGACTGAAAGGCACGGCCAGCGCCCACAACCCCAAGACCGTCCGCGCCAGCGCCGGCAGCGTTTTCCGGATTCCTCATGTGTGGGACGTGGACCTTGCCGACGCCGTCGCGTCGCTGCGCAGAAACAATATCGCTTTGGTAGGGGCGGCGCCTCGCGCGCCGCGCACAATCCCGGAGTGGGATTGGCGGCGGCCGTCCGCCGTGATGATCGGCAATGAAGCGCGCGGTCTCAACGCAGAAGAGACTGAAGCCTGCGACGCGCTGCTGCGCATTCCCCATCATCCCAGCGTGCAGTCCCTGAATTCCGCCGCGGCGGCCGCTATCATTCTGTATGAGGCTTTCCGACAGCGAGGACTCGAATGAGCGGGTTTCTGTTCGAAGACGATCAACAGAGAGCGCGTTCTTCTGGAACGCCGGCGTCTCCCCTTGCCGACCGGATGCGTCCGCAAACGCTCGATGAAGTCCTTGGTCAGGATCATTTGCTCGGACCGGGCAAGCCGCTGCGCACCGCGATCGAGCGCGACCAGACGCCGTCGATGATTCTATGGGGTCCGCCCGGAGTGGGAAAGACGACGCTGGCGCAAATCATCGCGCGCATGACGAAATCCGACTTTGTACCGTTTAGCGCGGTCTTGTCCGGCATTAAGGAAATCAAAGAAGTGATGGCCGCGGCCGAAAAATCCCGGCGGCTGGGAAGACGAACGATTCTTTTCGTGGATGAAATCCACCGCTTCAACAAGGCTCAGCAGGATGCGTTTCTTCCGCACGTCGAGAAGGGCAACGTGGTGCTGATCGGCGCCACTACGGAAAATCCATCGTTCGAAGTCATCTCGGCGCTCCTTTCCCGGGCGCGCGTCTTCGTGCTGCATCCACTCAGCGACGCCCATATTCGAACTCTCCTCGAGCGAGCCGCGGCCCGCGAGGCGCTGAACGTCGAGCCGGAAGCCATCGACGCCATTGCATCCATCGCGAACGGCGATGCGCGCTCTGCGTTGAACATCCTCGAACTGGCCGCTCAAACCGTTGAAGCCGGCGGACGCATCCGATCCGACATGGTGCAGGAAGCGGCGCAGCGCCAGTTGCTTTATGACAAGAGCGGCGAAGAGCACTTCAACATCATTTCAGCGCTGCACAAGTCGCTCCGGAATTCCGACGCCGACGCGGGGCTTTACTGGCTGGCCCGGATGCTGGAGTCCGGCGAAGATCCGCTGTACGTCGCACGCCGTCTGGTCCGCTTCGCTTCTGAAGACGTAGGTCTTGCCGACCCGCGCGCTCTCCGCGTCGCTTTGGACGCAAAGGAAGCCTTCGACTTTATCGGCCTTCCCGAAGGCAAGCTCGCTTTGGCTCAGTGCGTTGTCTACCTCGCCGCCGCGCCCAAGTCCAACTCTGTCTACACCGCCTACTCGAAGGCCGCCGAAGACGTTTGGCACACGCGCAACGAGCCCGTCCCGCTGCACCTGCGCAACGCCCCAACGTCCTTGATGAAGGAGCTGCGGTACGGCAAGGGATATCAATACGCGCACGACCTTGAAGAAAAGGTCGCCGATATGGAGTGCCTGCCGGAATCACTGAAAGGAACGCGTTACTTCGAAGCCCAAGACATCGGCGTGGAAGCAGACATCAAGCGCCGCCTGGAAGACGTCGAGAAGCGTAAGCGTAGGCGCGGCAAATCTCACGGCTAACGGATGAATCCAAGGAAAGTTGAGCCCGATAGCCGCACCCTGGAGTTCTGGCCTGCTTGTGCTATTGTCTTGCGCATGAAAATCCAGCCCATCTCACGCCGATCGTTCCTCGCCATAGCGGGGGCCTTTCCCATCGCGACAGCCGCGGCGCAGAGCAGAAATATACCCGTCGGGATTGAACTGTATTCGGTGCGCGCCGAACTCATGAAGGACCTGATGGGAACGGTTCGGACCGTCGCGAAGATGGGCTATGAGGTCGTCGAGTTCTACGCCCCGTATTACAACTGGACGCCGCAGTACGCCAAAGAAGTGCGCAGGCTGATGGACGACCTCGGCATTCGCTCTCCCTCCACGCACAATAGCGCCGCCGCCTTCGCTGGAGACGGGCTTGCCAAGGCAATCGAACTCAATCAAATCATTGGAAGCCGGTACGTCATCATGGCCAGTCCGCCGCGCATCACAGGCGCTGACGGGTGGAAGGCGCTCGGAGATCAACTCACAAGCGCGGCCGAAAAGCTCCGCCCGCTCGGCATGTACGCCGGATTTCACAATCACGCGGCCGAGTGGCCTGAAGTCGGGGGCCGGCGGCCGATGGACATCCTCGCAGCCAGTACGCCCAAGGACGTCGCGCTCCAGCTTGACGTAGGAACGTGCGTCGCCGCCGGCGCCGACCCCGTCGCATGGATTCGCGCAAATCCGGGCCGCATCAAGAGCATCCACTGCAAGGACTGGGCGCCGGGAACGCGGGAGGAAGAAAAGGGCTACCGCGTTCTGTTCGGCGAAGGCGTGTCGCCCTGGAAGCAGATCTTTCAGGCCGCCGAGAGCGCAGGCGGCGTGGAGTACTACCTGATCGAGCAGGAAGGCAGCCGGTTCTCAGAATTCGAAACGGCCGAACGATGCCTGGCCGCCTGGAAGCAGATGCGGGCCTGAGCCTGAGCAAATGATGACCAGCCCTGCTCTCTACAACAAGCCGCGTCTTTTTTTCGTGAGCTGCCTGGCGCTGGCGACTGCCGGGATCAGCTTTTCACTCCGCGGGAACACCGCCGGCGATCTGCAGCGCGTGTTTTTCGATCCGATCGACAAGGTTCATTCGGCCGAAATGATTGCGAACGTCCTCGGTCTGCCGTTTCTCGGCTTCGCTTTGACGATCGCAATCGGCAGCCCGCTGCTCGACTACATCGGGATGCGCCTGCTTCTGCCGCTGTCGGGACTGTGTTTTTCCGTAGGAATGCTCACGATCGTGTTTGCAAACAGTCTCGCATCGGGGGCGGAAGTCTACAACGTGATCTGGGCCGGCGCGCTCATCACGGGCGTCGGCTGGGGACTGGTTGAAACAGTCATCAATCCTCTCATCACGGCGCTGTATCCAGGCGAAAAGACCGGCAAGCTCAACGTGCTTCACGCCTGGTGGCCGGGGGGCGTCGTGATTGGCGGCTTATTGGGCGTCGCTATGTCCGGCTTGAACCTTGGCTGGCAGGCGAAGCTTGCCATTGTGGCGCTGCCGGCGCTTGCGGTGGTGTTCTTGTGCATGGGCCTCAAGTTCCCTCCAACCGAACGCGCCGCAGCGGGAGTCTCCACGCGTCAGATGTTCCGCGAATTGATGAATCCGCTTTTCTTCGTCCTCTTCCTCTCGATGTTTCTTACGGCGGCTTCAGAGCTGGCGCCGGGGCAATGGGTGGATCTTGCGTTGACGCGCACGGTCGGCATGCAGGGCATACTGCTGCTCGTGTATGTGAGTGCGCTGATGTTCGTGATGCGTCATTTCGCGGGACCGCTCGCGCACACCTTGTCGCCGATTGGCATCTTGTGGTTTTCCTGTCTTTTCGCCTCGCTCGGCCTCGTGGCCTTGAGTTTCGCGGGGTCGCCTCTGACGGGCCTGCTGGCGGCGACGCTGTGGGGCGTCGGCGTTTGCTACATGTGGCCGACGATGCTGGCCGCGGCTTCCGAACGGTTTCCGCGCGGCGGCGCTTTGTTGATGGGGCTGATGGGCACGGCCGGCACGCTGTCGATCCGATACGTTCTGCCGCTCATGGGCGCCAGCTACGACCGCGCCAAGATCGAAGCAGCCGGAGGCGAGGCTGCGTTTCAAGCCCTGCAGCCTGGCCCTGAACTGGATCGCGTCCTCGCTATCGCCGCGCAAACTTCATTCCGCGAAGTTGCAGTTCTCCCGGCCCTCCTGCTGGTCGTCTTCGGCGCGATCTGGATCTATGACAAGTCCAAAGGCGGCTACCGGCCTCAGAAGATTCACGGCTGACGCAAACGTCTTACCGATCCTTCGCACTGGGGCCGCGTTCTCAACCCAGCACGAATCGCTTGCAATCCCAAGAATCGAAAAATATGATCGGCGGCGCGACGAGGCAGACCGATGCGACGGACTTCAACATCAATTGGCATGCTTCTCCTGTCGGCGTGTCTGGCCGCTGCTGCGGCTCAGACTGGCGGGCCGCAGCCCGCCGGAACCGGACAGAATCCTTCGGGACAGATCGCTCCGCCTGCGGGGGCACGCGGCAGAGGCAGCCTCCAAAGCTTTCCGGCGCAGCAGCGGGCGCCCGGCGACCCCGAGCGGATCGCCCGCGGCAGCACGCTTTATGGAATTCATTGCCGGTCTTGTCACGGCGTGGACTTGCGCGGCGGCGAGCAGGGCGGCCCAAACCTCCTGCGCTCCGCTCTGGTTTTGAATGACCGCTCCGGAGAGTTGATCCTTCCAGTGGTGCGGGATGGCCGCCAGAGTCCCGGCGCCCCTGCAATGCCGCCGCTCGCGTTGACAGATGAGGAGGTCGGCGCCATCGCCGAATACATTCATAGCGTGCTCGCAACAGCCCGTCCCCAGGGCGCGCCGCCCCCCGGTCCGCCAGTGGAGCTCAACGTACTTGTCGGCGATCCGAAAGCCGGACGCGCGTACTTCGAATCGAAATGCAGCGGCTGCCACTCGGCGGAAGGAGATCTGAGCGGAATCGGCGCCCGCATGCCGGACCCTGTCCAGTTGCAAAATTTCTGGGTCGCAGGCGGAGCGCGGGGCGGCGCCGCCGGGCGCATCACGGCAAGCGTCACGCTTCCTTCCGGCGAGCGGGTCGAAGGCCGGCTGGGGCGGGTTGACGACTTTATCGTCGTTCTGTTGCTGGCTGACGGAACGTCAAGATCGTTCCGCCGCGACGGCGACGTCCCTAAGGTCGAGATTCGCGACCCCAGAACGCCGCACCGGGAGCTCTGGCCTGTCTACGCGGACAAGGACATTCACAACGTCACGGCCTACTTGGCGACTCTAAAATGAAAATCAGACAACTGATCTTCGCAGCTTGTATCGCCCTGCCGACGGCTTTTCTGGCAGCCCAGCAAGAAGGCGGGCTCGATCCTGCTTCAATTCTTAAGCCGCTGTCCGGTTCATGGCCGACGTACTCCGGCGACTACACCGGCAGGCGATACAGCGCGCTGAAGCAGATCAATCGAAGCAATGTCAAACACCTCACGCTCGCCTGGACGGCCCGCGTCAATCCCGCCGTCAGCAGCGGTCCGGGAGCTGCTCCCACGATCACTGGAGGCGTGGGGTCGGGCGAGTACGGCGTCAACGGCGGCATCACGATCAAAGGCTCGATCCTGCTCTGGAACGACGTCCTCTACGTCACGGCGCCCGATCACGTATGGGCCATGGACGCTCGCGACGGCCACACCATCTGGCATTACTTCTGGAGAACGCGCGGCGGCACGCATATCGGCAACCGCGGCGCTGCACTATGGCGCAACTATCTCTTTTTCGAGACGCCCGACAACTATCTCGTCTCGCTGGACGCCAGGACCGGCAAGGAACGATGGCATGTCGAGATCGCGGACTTCGATCAGCAGTACTTTTCCACGATGGCGCCGATCGTCATCGACAATCACGTCCTCGTCGGTACGGGCAATGATCTGGACGCGCCTGGATTCCTCCAATCCTACGATCCGGAAACCGGAGCGCTTCAGTGGAAGTTCTATACCGTGCCGATGAATCCCGGCGATCCCGGCCTCGAAACGTGGCCCAGCCTCGATGCAGCGCGCCACGGGGGCGGGCAGGTCTGGGTTCCTGGATCGTATGATCCGGAGACGCGGCTCTACATCTTCGGCTCCGGCAACCCAACGCCCGGCTATACCGGCGTCGCGCGGCGCGGCGACAATCTGTTCACGTGTTCGCTCATCGCCGTGCACGTCGATACTGGGAAGATGGCGTGGTATTTTCAAACGTCGCCTCACGACACGCACGACTGGGATTCCTCTCAAACGCCGATTCTGATCGACGGCGTCATCAATGGACGCGCGCGCAAGCTCGTTTCTACCGCCTCCCGGAACGGGTATTTTTTCACTCTGGATCGAGTGACCGGAGAACACATCGTCACTGCGAAATATGGGTCAACTGCCAATTGGGACAAAGGCGTGCGGCCCAACGGCGCGCCGGAGCCCGATCCGGCCAAAGAGGCGACCATTCCCGGCTCGCTCGTTTCCCCCATCGAAAGCGGCGTGACGAACTGGCCTCCACCCGCGTACTCGCCGGATACGGGCCTGTTTTACGTAAACGAACACAACGGATTTAACCTGCTCTATCTCACCGATCCCGACCCGCGGGGATCGATGGGACTTGGCGGCAAGTCGGTGGTCGTGTTGGGATCCCTCGGCGACTTCCTGACAGCAATCGACTATAGGACCGGCAAAGTAGCGTGGCGGCATCGATTCCCCGGCGGCGGAGGCGGCGGACTGCTGGTCACGGCCGGCGGAGTTCTGTTCACCGGCGACGGCAGCGGCAACTTCGTCGCATTCGACGCCGAGAAGGGCAAACCGATCTGGCACACCCGAATCGGCAACATCTCGAACGCCCCACAAACATTCCTTGTCGACGGGCGCCAGCATGTACTCGTCGCCGTCGGCGATACGCTGTATTCTTTCGTAATGTACTGAAGGCGCCGCCGCGCCTTCCGCTTCAATGATCCTCGTTGGTTTGTTCGAAACGGAGTACAGCGGCGAGATCGGCCGGGAATCGAACCAGTACAAAGGCCGGCCGATGGTCGACGATGCCGCGATCCGCTTTGTATCCGAATATTACTGCCTTATCTGCAGCCTGAAATGCTTCATCGAAATCGACCCTATAGAACTTCCGTGTTTGTAACGCATGCAGGAATTCCGGATCGTTGAAAAGGCGGGCGAGGTCCGGTCCCACCGCCCGGTCGCCGCGGCGCAGCCCGTCACCCAGCCCCCGATGCAGCCAGTGCTGCAGATCATCGGCCGCGTTGACATTCTGCACGCGATAGGCTTGTGGCCGATGGATATCAAGGTAGTATCTGTCGATTTCGTTCCAGTGCCTGCCGAGAATGGCCGCAGTCAGAGCGATCAGCAGGCATCCCATTCCGCACTGCAAGCCGAATCCCATGAAGTTTCGCGTCGACCTGCTGAAGAATCGATAGCTTCCAGCGAACATCACAAGATTGACAGCCAGTACGAAAGACTCCCCTACCAACAGAGTCCAACGAATCGGCAGTCCGGCTTGCCATATCCGATGCAGGCCGGCCCCCGCGACGCCGGCGGCTGTAGACAGCGCCAGGAACAGAACGGCAAGGCCTAGAAACGCCGTGCGCAAACGCGATGACCCGGCAAACGCCGGCCCGTTGGAGTCAGCCAGGGCCCAGAAGAACGCAATCAGGATTGGGATCGGTATAAACCGTAGTCCCATCGCGAAGGGGTAGGCCAGAGCCGGGCGAAGTACGTCCATGTTGACGACAGAGTCAATCCAGCCCGGCAGCGTTGTGGCGACCGCGCTATAGGACATCCCGGCAATCATCAGCAGCGCGAGAAGAGCCCGCTTGAAGCGCGCGCCGGACGCCCGCCGCGCCGCCAGTGAGCATCTCGAGACTCCAAGCGCCGCCGTCAGGCCAAACGACGCGATGGCAGCCGCATATCTCGACGCAGCCGTCGCTGCGACCGTGATCGTCAGTGAAATCGCAAGAGCCCACGCCCAGCCGCGCGACGCGGAAAACCGTCGCAGCGCAGCCGCCAGCCGGGCCTCGGTCTCGCCGCGTTCATCACCCCGGCTCGTTCGTTCCGCGTGCGACGCCAGCCACTGGTCAACTTCCGGCTTCAACGCCCACACCGACTTCGTTCCAGGAATCCGATTCACAGGCAAAGCCTGCGCCTCGAGACGCTGGGCCTTGCGCACGCTGCATTTCAGATATGCCGCAATGTCTTTCCAGGTGACCAGGAGATCGTCGTTGTTGTCGTGACGTGGCATCCGTTTCAAGGCGGTCTGATCTTAACCCAAAGCGCGCCATGTTGCGCCTCATCGCGTCAGGTCGCGCCAGGGGCTTGACAGGCAGCCGGCCGGAGTTACCGTGAAGCCGCGGAAGGGAGAAATACTATGCGGACAAGCGCCAATACCGAGTTCCTGAGATTCCTAATGCGCGGCGCGTTAGCGGCTGTGCTTCTGCTCGTTCTACCGTCGCCGATGCGGTCACAATCGTTCCACTGGAGCATTAAGGCTGGCATTCCACTAACGGACTACTTTCAGACGACGCACAGCCCAGTGCCGCGTGAGGCGTACTACACCAGCGCGACCAATCGCTACACGGTCGGTCCGGCCGTCGAAGTCAGCCTTCCCATGCGAATGGGCCTGGAAGTCGATTTGCTCTACAAGCGGCTGCACTTCAGCGGCTTCCGCGCTGGTCAGAGTCGGCCTGGAGTTCCTTCGGATACGATTGTCCATGGCAAAACGAGCGCGAATTCCTGGGAGCTTCCCGTCCTTCTGAAGTATCGTGCGGCGACGGACCTTCCCGTAGGAACATTTCTGGAAGCCGGCGTCTCCATCCAACGCGTGACCAATGTCCGGCGATCCTTCGCGGTGGCGCCGCTGGTGTTGGCGCCGATCAGATTTGGACCTCCAATCGCAGTCACGACCGCAGAAGTCGACGAGTCGTTGGTGCATCCCGGCAACGTCGGTCTGGTTACCGGAGGCGGCATTGAATTCCAGGTGAAGTCGATCGGAATTTCACCGGGATTTCGGTCCACTTTCTGGCGGTACAGGAATTTTCGGTCCAGGTCCGCCTACACTCCCAATGGGCTGCTCGATTCATCACAAACCCAGATCGAGTTCTTGTTGGGCATCCGTCTGAGGAGCGAGTCGCATTAGCCGGAAACGCGGAAATTGACTACAATCGGCGCCATGCGACATGTAACGCGACAATCGGGCCGCCGCAGCGGCGCCCTCGCGCTTCTCATAGGGTTTTGCCTCTGCGCACCTGCGTCAGGCCTCCAGAGCGGCCCGGATCGGGAAGACTGGATTCCGCTCTTCAACGGGCGGAATCTGGAAAATTGGATCGTCAAAATACGGCATCATGACGCGGGCGTGAACTTCGGCGATACCTTTCGGGTCGAAGATGGCGTCATCCAGGTGCGTTACGACCAGTACAAGACGTTCGACGCACAATTCGGACATCTCTTCTACAAGGAACCCTTCTCCCACTACCGGCTTCGACTGGAGTATCGATTCGTGGGAGAACAGGTCCAAGGCGCCCCGGAATGGGCCGTCCGCAACAGCGGCGTGATGCTGCACGCGCAGGCGCCGGAAACCATGACTGTGGAGCAAGACTTTCCCATCTCGATCGAGTTTCAGTTTCTGGGCGGCCTGGGCAAAGGCGCGCGCCCGACGGGAAACATGTGCTCGCCCGGAACGCACATCGTCTACGCCGGCAAACTGGAGACGCGGCATTGCATCAACTCGACATCCGAGACCTACGATGGAGATCAATGGATCCGAGCGGAAATCGTCGTGCTCGGCGATTCAAAAATCACTCACATCATCAATGGAAAGCCTGTCATCGACTACAGCGAACCGCAAATAGGAGGAGGCGGCGTCTCAGGCCACAACCCTGCCATCAAGCAGGACGGCCGGCGTTTAAGCGAAGGCTACATCGCGCTACAGTCGGAAAGCCATCCGGTGGAATTCCGAAACATCGAGCTTCTCAATCTCAAAGGCTGTATGAATCCGTCCGCCGCCAATTACAAGCGCTACTACATCGAGCCGGATCCAGGCGCTTGCCGCTGAACGCCGTTACTATTTCTTCTCTTTATCCGCGTAATAACCGTAGCGCGTGCGGACGCTCAGCTTGCCGGGCTCCTCGGGAGCGTCAACTACCTGTACTTTGATGCTGCGCCACTTTGCCTTGAGCGCGGCACACTGGATCTGGCTTTGCGCGAACTCGGGTTCGTAGGCGTGAAAGGCAAGCCAGAACTGATTCCGTCCGGGGCTTTTCGTTTTCCCGTGCCCATTCCTCTTGGATTTCAGAAAAAGCCTGCTGCTGCATGTCCCGCCTAAATCCCCTACCGTGGGATAAATTAGTCTGCGCGTGTGAACAGCCCGGTTACAGGCTCTGGCGGGCCAAAAGGGTAGCCACATAAAGATGGAAAAGCCCGGCGTAGCCCGACCATTGATAATCCCGCGGTACTCGGAAGTCGGTCGAGACATCATCACGAACTTGATCCGCACGGCTGGCATCACAAGAGAGGCGTTCTTTGCGTTGCTCGCCAATTGTTGAAGCGTTTGGATTCCAGGAGGGCCGGGAACAGTTCAAGCCCCGGTCTGTCTCTTTATCAGGTCCAGGAGCAGCGGCAGCGCGACTTGTTCATAGACGGGCTTGCCAAGCCCCTTCAGGGCCTCCAGTGATTTCGCCATGATCGACCAGCGTCCTTCACCTTTGATTTCTTCCGCGAGACGCTTCCCTTCCTCATTGGCCTTCTCGCCGCCGCTGTTACTCCTGGCGGTACCCTGCCGCTTTTCGAACCGTCACAATTTTCCGCTAAGTCCAATGAGCCGTGCAGGATTCGAACCTGCGACCCCCTGCTTAAAAGGCAGTCTCCAAGCCCCACCTGTACGTAGTTTCAAAGCGTTGGCCTCTTGACATCTCTTGGGACCTGCCTGTTTGGGCGCATTTCCGCACCCGGGGCGCACCCGGAATCGCAGACGTCTGTAGATAGCGCCGGTCCTAACCTGTCCCTAAGCCTGTCCACAATTGCCGGTGAAACGTGAGGCTCGCGCTCCTCGGGTCGCTCCCGAGGGGTGAGCGGTATCTCCCTACGCCGCGCCAGAGCCTCACCTTCATCCGCAGTAGGGAGCGGGTAGGGAGTCCAAACGTGTGGGACCATTTTGAACTTCGTAAGCGAATCGACCTCGCCATCGAGTTCCGCAGAGATCCGAAGTTGACCAACGCCTGGCTGCGACTGTGTCTGTTTTGGAGCAGCAACGTCGTTTCGGTCTTCAAGTTCGACGTGTTGTCGAAATTCAATCGAAATGCGATGGACGACGACACGGCTTTCGCCATTGCGGTTGCACGGGACTTCCTGGCGGATCCGAAAGATATCGGCGTGTCCCTGATCCGGGCGTTGGAGGAACTCCCAGACGGCCTGCAGTACGCCATCGGCCGCTGCCATCCGGACTTGGGCGACGAGATCGCGGTGATGTGTGGCGCGCGCGATCTGACCAACCGCGAAATCCTAATGGGAATCCAGCCCCGCTTGGATTACTCGCGGGCCCGGCCGTTCTGTGCGCGATTGAATTACCGGGACCGCAGCCTGGCGATCCTTCATTTCTTGCAGCCCTGCATCGAGCGGTGGGGAGACCTGGCGGCTGCGATTGCGATCGCGACACGGAGCTTCTTCTCTTGTGTCGAGAAACAGACCTTCGCCGCCGAGGTTCCCAGTACGCCGAGCACAATTGGGCGCAACATTGATCTGCTGCGAAAGGAATGCGGGCTAACCTTCGATGAGCTTGCAGAGCTCACAGAGCAATCCAAACAAGCAGTGTGGGCGCATGTGAACAAGGGCGTGCGCCCGCATATCTCGACGTTGCCGAGATATGCAGATACCTTCAGCAGAAAACTTGGCCGTAAGGTGACAATTGAAGAACTGGAAACCTCACCCAAATCTGCCGACGAATCGTAAAAAATCCAGCGAAACTAGACCGAAACTTGTACAGCCGTTGACAGCCGTTGACAGCCGTTGACTGACTTTTTAAGCCGAACTGCGTAGTGTCGCTCTCCATGAGCGTACAACTGCAAAGTCACACGAAGGTCCGTGCGGCGAGATTGGCAAGGGGCTGGACGCAAGTGGATCTGGCCTATCACGCGCGCATCTCTCTTCCGGACATATCGCGAATAGAAACTGGCCGGATGGTCCCATATCCAGCACACGCGGAGCGCCTGTCCGAACTGCTGGGCATTCCTGCTGAGGAATTGCAGGAGATGGTGCCAGTGGCAGACGTGAATCTGGGCGAGGCCAAGAGTGCGTAAAGACTCCTTGGACCCGATTGGGGAAGCAAGGCGCGAAGTGCGTAAGGCCGATGCAATCCCGCGCGGGTTGGTACCGGTCGAGGAAATCCTCGCGTACCTTCAGCGTGACCGGTGGGTCGGCAAAGAAGAAGCTTCCAAGTATACGGGCTTGAGTATCAGCACGCTCAGTCAGGACAAGACGGTTCCGCGCGTTTACGTGCACCGCCGTCTTCTTTTCAAACTGAGTGAACTAGACGCGTGGATGGAGCAGCACCGGAAGATCCAAGACGACGTCGACCCGGTTGCCATCGCGGATGACGTCTTGCGCGGATTGCGCCGTACCGGAGGCCGCCGTGCGTGATTACTCCAGAGTGGCACCGGCGTTCTGGTCGGGAAGCACCGGAAAGAAACTGCGCGGCCATCGCGACGCGCAACTGTTGGCGTTGTACCTGATCACCTGCCCGTCGGCCAACATGCTTGGCCTCTACTACCTTCCATTGCCGACGCTTCTCCACGAAATAGGCATCTCCCGGGAAGGGGCTTCGAAGGCCTTTCGAAGTGTCTTCGAAGCGGGTTTTGCCTACTATGACGAGGCCACCGAGTACGTGTGGGTGCCTGAGATGGCGAAATTTCAAATCGGCGGGTCCTTGAAGCCGGACGACAAGCGCGTCACGGGCATCGAACGCGAGCTTGAATTGCATCGGAAATCGCCATTTTTCAACGCCTTCCTGGATAGGTACCGGGCTGCGTTTCACCTCAAAACTGAACCCGCCAACACAAGCCCCTTCGAAGGGCCTTCAAAGCCATTCGAAGGGCCTTCGAAGCCCCTTCGAAGCCAGGAACAGGAACAGGAACAGGAACAGGAACAGGAAAGAGAGAGCGCGCCTAACGGCGCTTCTTCTTCGCCTCCTGTTCTGACGTTGGGGGAACACGGCTATGTTCGGATGACCGCCCAACAGTACGACCGGGTGAAAGCGAAGCTCAACGGCCAGACGGACGAGTACATCGGCCGTCTGGATAGCTACATCGCCCAGATCGGTGAGCGGAAGGCTCGCACCAAGTACAGCGACCATTCGGCTGTCGTTGTGAACTGGTTCCGTCGAGATCAAGAGAAGCAGCGCGCCGGCAAGCCGTCGCGGCCGACCAAGGTGGTCTTATGAGCACACGGAAGGCAAAGATGCAGCCGGTATTCCAAAGCGAGCCGAGCCCCGAGGAAATCCGAAAGGTCTCCGACTTTCGCCGCGGCCTTTGGTGGTTGTACGAAACCGGCATCCCGCGGGGGGAATCGACAGGTTGGGCGGCGCTGGACCGACACTTCACGGTCCGAGCACGGGAGTGGACGCTGGTGACTGGAATTCCGTCTCACGGCAAGAGCGCTTTCCTCGACAACTTAATGATCAATCTCTCGTACGAGAAGGGATGGCGCTGGGCCGTCTTCTCCGCAGAAAACTTGCCATTGGAGAGGCACGCCGCGAGTCTGATGGCAATGTATATCGGCCGGCCGTTCGGACCTGGACTTCGTGAGCGCATCAGCCGGAGTGAGTTCACCTGGGCCGAAATTTTCTTGAACGAGTACTTTCGCTTCGTCTGTCCGCCGGAAGATGACTGCTCGATTGATCGCGTGCTCAAAATCGCGACCATGATCGCGGAGCATGAAGAATTGCACGGCTTGGTTCTCGACCCTTGGAATGAGTTGGACCATGCGAGGCCGGCCAACCTGACGGAAACCGAATACATTTCGCGGGCGCTTACGAGAATTCGGCGCTGGGCGCGAGATCATGAAACGCACGTGTTCATCGTGGCGCATCCGACGAAGTTACAGCCCAACAAGACCACGGCCAGCAAGGAAGCCCAGATCTATCGGATTCCCACGCCTTACGACGTCGCCGGCAGCGCGCACTTTCGAAACAAATGCGACAACGCCCTTACGGTGTGGCGGGATCTGGAGGAACCCCACAGTGCGACGCAGATTCACGTTCAGAAGATTCGGTTCCGAGAAGTCGGTCAGGTGGGAATGGTCGAACTCTACCACGACGCTGCGACGGGGCAGTACTACGAGGCGGGCCGGCCACGGCGCATTCTGAATCCGACGAACATCACCCACGAGAACCTTGGTGAGGCACTCCAGATGATCGTGGGCGAAAGACCGAGAGGACGCGAACCTGGAGAGGAGGGTTGAGCACAACATGAATCAAACGATCGAAATCGGCGGGAAAAGCTATCCAGTGAAATTTGGCGCAAACGCCATCGGCAAGGTGGAACTGTTTCTCGCCCAACACCAAATGGGAACGTTTGCCGAACTGACCGAGCGCCTGAAGTCGGGCGGCGCGCGGCCGCTCGACCTGCTGGTGATCGCTTGGGTCGCCATCGACGAGGGACGGCGTGTGAACGGTTCGCGCCCCGAGCCCTACACGCTTGAAGACGTGGGCGACCTGGTGGACGAAGGCGGCGGTGTTGAGATGCTGGCGGAGGTCCTGGAGAAAGCCGGCATCGGCGCGCCCCGGCCAAACAACCCTCCGCCACCGCCGCCCCAGGACATGGATCCTGGGTTAGTGCTGAAACCGGGAAGGGAAAAGAAGCGCCATGCCTGAGAATCTCGGAAGCCTGGGGACGGCGGTCGTCGACATCGTCGCCGATATGGATGCCTTCGACCGTTCGATGAAGAAGCAGGAAGCTGCGGTCAAACGCGCGGCGGCCGGACTCGCATCCACGTTCGAAAGGAGTTTCGACCTCACCAAGCTTACCGCCTCGCTCGACAAAGCCGGCCAGAAGCTCCAATCGTTCGGTGCCAGCACCTCGCGCATCGGCCGAAGCCTCACGATCGGCGTGTCGCTGCCGCTCGCCGCGGTCGGCACGGCGGCGCTCAAGATGGCCAGCGACGCAGTCGAGAGCGAGAACTTGTTCCAAATTTCGATGAAGGGCATGGCGACCGCCGCCCGGAAGTGGTCCGACGAGATTTCCAAGAGTCTCGGGTTGAACGCGTTTGAAGTCCGGAAGAACGTCGGCGTCTTCAACTCGATGTTCACCTCGATGGGCCTAGGGACGGAGAAGGCCTTCGAACTGTCGAGGGGACTCACCGAGCTCAGCTACGACATGGCGAGCTTCTTCAATTTGCGACCGGAAGAAGCCTTCCAGAAATTGCAAGCCGGCATCACTGGGGAAACTGAGCCTCTGAAGCGCCTGGGGATCCTCGTCGACGAAAACACGACGAAGACCGTCGCGTATCAAGCCGGGATTGCGAAACTGGGCAGCGAGCTGACCCAGCAGCAAAAGGTGCTGGCGCGCTACGAAGCTATTATGCGCCAGACCTCGAACGCGCACGGCGATTTGGCGCGGACCATCGATTCGCCGGCGAATCAGCTGCGCGTCATGCGGGCCCGCACCGAGCAGCTGGCGATCGAGATCGGCCAGACGCTGCTGCCAAGCCTGCAGAAGTTTGTGTCCTTCGCCAATAGCGTGCTGAAGACGCTCGAGGGGATCAATCCGCGCCTCAAAGAAGCCGCCGTGCAAGCGGGTTTGTTCGCGATCGCACTCGGGCCAGCGGTCTCCGGACTCGGACTCATGGCGAAGGGCGCGGGGGCGTTCCTGACGCAATCGAGCAAGCTGATCGGATTCTTTACTGCGGCGAAAATCGGAACTGCCGCGACCGCCGGCGAGATGGCATTGCTTGGGGTCCACGCTACCAATGCCGCTCCAGCCGTGGGCCGGTTGGGGCAAGCTTACGAAGGCCTGTCAGGCATCCTCGGCCGCGCCGCATCGATCAAAGCGCCTTGGTGGGCTACGGCCGCGGTCCTGACGGGAGCTGCCGTTGCGACGTATGAGCTCGTTGACGCGTGGTTGGCGGCCGAGCGGGCGCAGAAAGAAGCGGGAGAGGCCCAACAGCAATCCATCGAGCGCATGGAGCGCGTGCTGCGCGAGCGCGGCATCGCCGTGCCGGAACGTCAGCGCCTCACGCCGGCCGAGCGCCGGGAGCAACTACGCCAGGTCAATCCCTTCGCCGCCGCCCGCGGGGATATCGGGGCTATTCCTGAAAACCTCGAGTCCGACGAGGCGTACTACCAACGGCTGCTTGCCGCGGCGCAGCGTGCGGGCATCGTGCGCACGCCGGGCGCTCCGACGCCGGCCTCCACGCCACCGCCAAAGTCCGAGCCCACGCCTTTCGATGCCGAGGCTCTACTGGCGACGAAACGATTGAAAGAGGAGTTTCTATCGACGCTGCGGCCGGCCGACGAACTGGCGGCGCACCTCGACAAACTCAATCAGCACTTTTCAAGGTCACAGATCATCGCCGTCTATGGCGAGGAGATCCTCGAACTCGGCGCGGAACAACGCAAGCAAGGGGAAGCGGTCAAGGCTTCCACCGCTGAATGGCTGCATTACGCCGAGGCGGTTGAAGCCGCGAAATTCCTCTCGAGGATCGGCCCCGAACTTCCGGCGCCACAGGTGCTGCCGTTCGAGCCGCGGCCGTCGCCGATTCCGTTGGAAGTGAAACCGCTCGAGGGCGCGCTGCCCCTGCCGCCTCCGACGCGGATCCAACAAGCGCAGCGGCAAGCGGACGAACTGGCGGGAACCGTCCGCGAGTATCGCAGAGAAAACATCCGCACGATCGCAATCCTCAAGGACCTTGATTCCCAGCTTGGCGCCGTTGCGGAGTCCGCAGAGTTGTATGGAATCGCACTCGATACCGACGTCGTTAAGCTGATTAAGCTGCGTAAGGAAGCGCAAGAATCCGCGGCCGAAGCCAAGCGGTGGGAGGATGCGTGGTCCACAGCGATGGGCAATGTTGCGACGGACTTCGCGCGCGGACTGACGGATGTTTTCTTTACCGCGCAGAAATTCTCGGACGTCATGGATGGAATCGCGGAGAAGGCGGGCCGCTCGTTCACCGAAACGTTCTTGCTCGAACTGACGCGGCCCTTGCAGCAAGGCTTCGCCAAGCTAAGCCGGGAGTTCGCGAAGTTTCTGAACGAAACGCTGACCGGGTCGGCGGTCACTGGTGCGGTCAGCAAGGGCGGCAGTTTTCTGCTGAACCTGATCCCCGGAGTCAACATCGGAGGCGGACGAGGCGGCGGCGGTCCGACCGGCATCGGGACCCAGAGCATCATTGGGAATACGACTGCTGGAGGCGCGAGTATCGCAAGCGGCGCCGGGGCCGGCTTCGGCGCCACGTTGACGAGCTCGCTCGCATCGGCGGGCATTTCCGCCGGCATCGGCCTGGGCGTGGGCCTGCTGGCGCAAGGACTGCAGAAAATCGGCGAGGGCCGGCGCACGGCGAATGTCTTTGTGCAGTCGGTGCAGAATCCCTTCAGCGACCAACTCCAGGCGCTGGTACGGGAATTCAACCGGCAGCGTCAGGCGGGCACGCTGACGCTGGAAGAGGCGCGCCAGTTCCAGACCGATACGGAGGCCCTGATTGCGGCCTACAGTGCGTCCGCGTCGCAATTTGCTGCAGAAAGCGCGACGCACGCCAAAGTCGTCGGCCAGGCGCGGGAAACCTTCATGCGGGATTTCGGGCTCGGATTCTCGAACATCCTCGATCCGATCCGGCAGACCGTGGAATCGATGGAAGCCGAGGCGGGGGCGGCGGCGGCGGACGCGGCCGGTGCAATCGCCGGCGCGGGCATCCCGCAGACGGGCCGGGCGCAGTCGGCGTCGGAGCTCCTCTGGAACGCCGTGCAACCGCTGCCCGGCCTGATGGCGCAGTTCGATGCGGACATGCAATTGTTCGCGCGGGCGACGGAACGTTTCGCATCTGCGCCTGCGATCAATGCAGCGCCGGCGTCGGCGCCCGTCATCAACACACCGATTCAGCTGACGATCCACGCGCCATTCAACGTCGAGGGCGCCGATCTATCCGTGGCCAGGATCCGCGACGAAATCATCCCCGAATGGATGGACATGGTTCGAAACAACAGTCGCGGGGTATTGGAAGAGCTGACGCGGCTCGTCAAGGACACGCTGGACGGCATTATCACGAGCGGCTCCGGCGGCGGCATGGCGCCCGCCGGAGCGTAGCGATGGACGATACGCTTAACCAATTTTCCAAACAGATTGCTGCCGCAGGGGAGGCTCTCGAGCGGGCCATCGGCGAGTACTTCCAGGCGTTCGCAGGCAAGCAGCTTCCCGCCGAGGTTCCAGTTCCACAGATGCTGGAGTGCGGCCTGCTCTTTGTCGTGTGCAAGCGGTCGCGCAACTTCCAAGAAATCGTACAGAGTTGGGCGCAGTACGCCGGATGCGATGTTCCAAAGATGGAGATTGCGTACTTTCAGGGTTTCTCGCTCGGTTGGCAGGCGCGTGGCCATTATCGGCAGCCGGCCCCGGAAGTTCAAAGCCCGCTCGACGACGTCGACGTCGCAACCACCAGGTTGGTGCACTGATGGCGCGTCCGGTTAACGAAAGTTTACGCAAGTGGACGCCGCCGGCATGGGCCTGGAAGTACGTCTCCGCGTGTCTGGACCCTGCGGTAAAGCCCACGAAGACGGCCCGATGCGCAGAGATTGGCATCTCGCGCGTCGCGCTGTGGAAGCAGGAGCGGCGCGAGGAGTTCGTTACCTGGATAGCGGAGCAGATCCAGGCGAAGCTCGGCATGGACCGCGCCGAAGTGAGGACGAGCCTGGTCCGCGCCTGCATCTTCGGTCAGGGGGAGCAGCAGTTGGAGGCAATCCGATTGTATTTCGAATTATTCGGAACGGGCGCGCAGCGGCCGCCGATCGTTGTGGAAGACGGCAAGGATGACCTGGAGTACCTCAACGAGAGGGAAATTTCCGACATCACATCGATCTTGTCGGCGGCCAGCCGCCGACGGCTTGTAACCGGCGAGCAACGAACGTAGACGCGGTCTGTGACCGCGAAGGAGGAGCATGAACAAACTGTGGGAACGCTGGAGCGCGGCCTACGATCGGCTGCGCGCGCTCGAGCGCCGATATCGAGACCAGCTGATCGGCGGCCATCCGGATGTCGACGAGACACGCACCGAACTGAACGCCGCGCGTCAAGAAGAACAAAAGCTCAGCCGTGAAATCCAAGATGCCGAAAAGAGGGCGGAGGCGGCTCGGGCAGCGAAGCGCGCCAAACTTGTCGAGGAGTACATGGCGGCGGTGCGTGAGACCCAAGCTGCGCTCGATCGGCTGGGCCCGGCCGTACGGAAGCTCGAGGCCGCGAGCAACGAAATCTACAAGCTCGACAACGCGGGCCGGCCGTATCACATCGGCGTCACCTATTCCGAGCACTTCTCATGGCGCAACCTGCGCTTGCGCTTCAGGGATGCGCTCGGCGCCGCACTGGAGGGCACTGGTCTGAACTCGTTGGTACCGCGTCCCCCGTTCCTATATAGCCGGCGGTCGCTGCTGGACGCCGAGCTCGCGGCCCAACATTCCAACGCGAAGGAGAAAGCATCGTGAGCACGTTTTTTGGAATTCGACAACAGGCCGGCGGAGTCATGGACCCCTACGGCGACGGTTCGGGGCGCGTTTCGAATCTCGTCTCCCCATATGGCGAGCCAACGACGTCGAGCCCGGAAGCCGAGCAGCGGCTCGCGAGCACGCTCGCGGCGATCGCCGAACTGAAGGCGCGCATTCAGACCCATCAGCCGCGGGCGTGTGCGGCGCTGGAAGGCATGGAACGGATGCTGCGCGACTCTCCGCACGCCTTCGCAGCGCACTTGGACGTCCTCGCCCGCGTCGAACGGGAGGTGCGCTTCTACCAGCAGATGTACGCCGGCGCGATCGAGAGGCGCAGCGTCGAATGCCGCGCCGAAATCCGTGCGACCAATTCCAGCCGGACGGCGAGCTTCCGAGCCAGCACGCCGGCGCTCGACCGGCACGGTTCGATCATCAAGCCTGAGGGCATCGACACGACCAACTTTGAGAAGAATCCCCTGCTGTTGTGGGCGCACGATGGATACGGCGGGTGGTTCTCAACGCCGAGCCTCGACAGCATCATCGGCCGCGTGATCGAGATTCGAAAGAGCCCCGAGGCCCTCGACATCAAGGCGGAGTTCCTCACGGGTGACATCAATCCGGAAGCGGAGAAAGCGCTGCGCATGGTGCGTGCGAAGGCCTTGAACAGCGTCTCGATTGGATTCATTCCGCGCGAGATCGTGTATGAGGTCGGACCTGGCAATAAGGAAGTGCCGGTGATCACCAAATCGGAACTCCTGGAAGTGTCGCTCGTGCCGATTCCGTCGAACCCCGAAGCGCTTGCCACCGAGCGTTCGCATCAGATCGCCGCAGCGTAACGGGAACCGCGCCGGGCCGCTCCCGCGCAAGCGGCAGCCTCCGCGGCCTGGCGCGCCTTTGGAGGAATGATGAAGTTGGTTCTGATTGGCATCCTTATCACCGCTGTGGCCGCTGGCTTGTTCGCCGCGGTCGCGCGTTGGGCCTATCGCAGCGGAGGACGACAATGATGACCATGCCTGATTCCATCTATGAGGCCGCGCTCGAGGACCTGGACGCGGCCGCGCTCCCCGAGTTGTGGGACCTTCTTCGCTATTGCCTTGACCGGGCACAGGCGAAGCTGGACAAAATCCTTTCCGGCGATGTGCCATTGGGCATGTCCGATTTTCACGACTACGAATGGTGGATGGAGAAAGCCAGCCACTGTCTAGCGCGGCTCCCCAAGGGCGCATGAAACTCGAACCCTGCCGCGATGTCGAGTTCAACGCGGGCCATGCCGTGATCAAGATTGACTTTGGCGCCGGCAAGCGCGTCGAGGTTCCGATTCGGCTCTGCAATTGGTGCGACGCGCCGTTCGTTCAGCGCATGTCCACGCAGCGCTTCTGCAAGCCGACGTGCCACCGAGAATGGAACAACAAAATCGGGCGCGCGGATCCCAATTGCAAGTTTCCGATCCCGCGGCGGCTGCCCTTCGAGGGCCTCACCGTGGACGTCTTGACGGCAGAGCTTGGGAGCTTCATCGAGCAAGACGGGATCGAGAAGCTCTACACCGTCCACCGGCTCCTCGAGCTCGCCGCGATCCCGGAGGTCGCGCGCAGCATTGCGGCCCTGGCCCAGAGCGCCGGCGTCGACGTCGAGCGCGCGAGAAGGATCTATCTCGCCGGTTTTTATCTCGGCCATCGATCGCAGCAGGCGGCGGGAGAGGTGGCGGAACTGAAAGGGTTGACCAGAGAAAGAGAGGCAACGTGACGCTGCTTGAAAAGTTCGCTGAAAAGTTCAGGTTGCGGATGACGAAGGATGACTGCGGCGACCCGATTGTTCGCGGGAAGTTTGGCGATATCTGCGAATACGGCGACGAGGCGGGCCACATGCTGGTCACGGTCCTGGGCGGATATACAAGCTTTCGCTGGAATCGCGCGCGCACCCAACTGAAAGCCGCCGGCTGCCAAGTCCATCAAAATGGCGAGACGGAAGGTTCGATAGTTTTTGAGCCGGCGAACGACGTTCAAGCGCGCCTGGCGATCCACCATATTCAGGCCTTCCGGAAACGCGCCGTCCACCTCTCGCCCGAACAACGCGCAGCAATCGGTGTGCGACTTCAAAAAGCGCGCGAAAAATCATTGCAAAAGGCCGGACATTCGACCCTAGAAACGCAAATCCCTGCCCCGGTCGAGGGAGAAGCCGTCCGGGCGGTTGCCGATGCGTTTTAGGGCTTCGTATCGAAGGTTTCTAACTTCGCGTGAAGCTCGGGCATCGTGGGGGCGCGCTACTGGATTTGAACATCCAAGGCGCGCCAGGTGGACGTGCCTTTCTGGTTTTGAAGCTTGACGTAGTAACGGCTTCGGATCAGGGCGCCGAAGCCATTTTGCGCATCGACGTAGGCGCGCACCTCGTGGGTGCAGTCGCCGAGATACTTCACTGAAACGTCGGCGTCGGTCATCCACGGAAATTTCGCACTGGCCGGGGCTCTCAAATGTTGCTCGATGAAATCCTGGGACATGACATACGCATCCGTGGTCGATTCGCACGCTGCCTGGGCGCGCTGCTCCGGGGTTTCACCAGTGCAGCCGAGGGTGATTGAGACGAGGGCAATAGAGACGAGCCGCATGATGGGAATCCTCCTGTTCCACCAAAACTTGAATCGGCCGCCGTTAATTGTTCGAGAGGGTCATCCAAACGGCAAGAACGCTCGGCAACCTGGAGTTTTGGTCGCCATAACAAGAAACTCCCCATTCTGGCTGTGCCGGCCAAGTTGTGAACCATTGCCGGAGGCGCTGCCACAAAGCTTAGTCTCCGGACTCCGTCGCTTTGAGACAGACCATGCGGATCCACGAGGAGAGATCCAGGCCCAGCCGGTCCGCGGCTTGTTGGAATTTCTGGCGTTGCTCGGTTGTGAGACGAATCTGAACCAACTGCTCCTTCAGACGAGAGGGCGGCTTTGCGGGGTGCTGAATCTTCCCTGTCTTTCGTTTGTCCATGGCGCGTTAGTGTACAGGGCCTACAAACACATTGCAATTTGGATGTCATGCCCTGATAATGGCATGGCAAACGAAGCGGCCCCGGCCGGCGGTAACGACGCCGACCAGGACCTAACCAGTAAACCTGACTTGGAGGTTCACATGGCTAAGAAGAGTGTAGCCCGTTCCGCCCGTCAACCGTCCCCTGAAAAGTCGCCCCAAACGTATCCCTTGACTGCCTTCGAGGCGTCCACGGCCGTCATTGAGCTGAGCGAACTGTTCGCCTTCTTCGAGGATCCCGAGCGCGCGCGCCTGGCCCACCGCGCCATCCGCCTGGTGCGCGACGGCAACGCCTGGAAACCGTTCCGCGATCACATCGAGGAAACCGAAGCGCTGGCCAAGCAGAAGTTCGGCTTCAGCGCCTACCAGCCCGGGCCCGTCGTGGATAAAGGCAAAACCGAGAGCCTCGCGCCGATCGCGCCCTCCAAAGAAACCGCTCCCGCGCCGGCGACGTCCCATTCCAAGAACGTCATCATTCTCGACGCCGAGCAGTGCGACCGCTGGGAGGCCCTCGTCAAGCAACTCGACGCGATCGTGGAAATCCTCGAGCCTGTCGCCGAGGGTACGGGTTACACGAAGACGCTCTCTCGCCAGACGGTAACGGAACTGCTCAAGCCATTCGAGAAAGCGTTCGACGATCTGTTCTTCGAGGCCGCGGAGCAGCGGCTCGCGTGGAGGGCGGCGCAATGACGGCCACGATCCTTCCCTTTCCCGCCGGCGGTGCCCGGACTCCCGTACTCCCCCCGGCTCCTCCCGCCGAGCCGCCCGATCGCGACGATCCGGACGAGTTCTGGCGCCTGGTCCGGCGCGCGGGCCTGACCATCGATGGCATTCACGAGTGCGCCGACGTCGAACTGCGCCAGGCCTTCCAGCATCGCCTGGCGCGCGTCCTCGCGTCGATCGAGAGCGAACTGGTCGCCGAAGGGGGTGCGCGATGAGAACCAAACTCTCGGCCGTCCGCGCACTCGCCCGCCAACAGTTCAACCTGACGCGGAGCTGGTCTTCGGAGGAATTCCACGACCGGAACGGTTACCACTACGGCTGGATTCAAGGCGTCATGCACGCCTATGCGCAGGTGTTGCAGATGCTGGAGGACCCCGTCGAATGCGGGTGCGTCGGCTGCGGCCGCGCCCCGCAGAAAGGGGGCGCGCAATGAGGATCAAATACAGCGTGCTTGCCGAGCTCCTCGATGCGCGGCCGGAACAAACTAAGGGCAACCATAGTTTGATTTCGCCGAGGCAGCCCGACTGCTACGCAGTGGTCGGCGCGTGCGGCCACGCGATCGATGTCTTCCTCTCGCGCGACCTGCCGCCGGCGGTTGTCGCAAAGGAATGCGACCTGATCCGGTCGCTGCGCTGTTCGGAATGCTGCGCCCGATCGCAACGACAGGAGGCGGCCTGATGGGCGTGAGGATCCGCGAGAAGAAGAAAGGCTCGGGCGTCTGGTGGCTCTTCATCAATCACAAGGGCCGCCGGGCGTCGCGCAAGGTCGGCTCGCTCGAGGCCGCCCAAGCCGTCAAGCAACAGATCGAAGCGCGGCTCGTCTTGGGTCAAGGACTACCCGAGGAGGAACCCACGCCGAAGGCCATCCCCACGCTCGAGGCCTACTTCCAGGGCCTCCTTGACACCCATTTCGATATGGCCGTCGCCGACAGCACGCGCGAAAGCTACGAAGGCAATTTCCGCCTGCACATCTTGCCCGAGCTCGGCGGCCTCGAGCTCAGACAAATCACGCGCGATCGCGTGAAGGCCTTCGTCGCGCACCTGCTCAAAAAGACCTACAACGTTCGAAAGGTCGTCAAAGAAACGCTGGAAGACGGAACCGCCAAGGAGTCTGAAACGATCGAGGAGCGGCCGCTATCGCGTCCATCCATCCGCATCATCGTCGCGGAACTCTGCGCCGTTTTGAACCATGCTCGGGAAGACGGCCACATCCAGAACAATCCGGCAGCGCGGTTGAGCAAGTTCTACAAGAAGGCAAAAGTCGTTCACGATGAGATTCAGCCGCTCACGGCCCACGAGGTTCTATTGTTTCTGCAAGCCGTCCAGGCCGCGGCGCCGCACTATTACCCGCTGTTTCTGTGCGCGCTTCACACTGGCATGCGATCGGGCGAGATCGCGGCGTTGCGCTGGTCCGATATCGATTTCGCCGGTAAGTTCATCCGCCTGCAGAAGAACCTCTCCCGCGGCAAGGTCGGCGACACGAAGACCGGCAAGACGCGCCGCGTCGACATCTCCGACGAATTGATATCGACGTTGGAGGCCTTGCGGCGCACGCGGAGAGCTGAATACCTGCAGCGCGGCTCGAACGAAATCCCGGAGTGGGTGTTTCTGAGTCCCGGGCGGCTCGAGAAGGACGAAGAAACCGGCAAGACGAAGCGCGCCGAAGGGCGGCGCGTCGACATGCACAACGTCAAGACGCGCTGCTTTCACGCTTGCCTCGCGAAAGCCGGCCTGCGGCGGATCCGCTTCCACGATCTACGCCACACGTATGCGACGCTGCTCCTGATGCAGGGAGAATCGCCGGCGTACGTGCGCGATCAGCTGGGGCACACTTCGATCAAGATGACCGTGGACATTTACGGCCATTGGATACCGGGAGCGAATCGGCAGGCGGTGAACCGACTTCCCTCGCTCGGGAGCTTGGCGATCGCTAATAGAGCGTAGCGAAACAGGCCGATGACTACCGGATGGCAGTCCGGATCAGAGCGCGAGCGATACGACGCTGCGGCGAGCTGCTAAAGCATTTTGATGCGCGACCGGAAAATGCCACCCGTGCGTACGGTTCTGCGGCGATATCGCCCGGATGCGGATTTCGGCGGCGAACGAAAACGCTTAGTCCCGCTTGATGGCTTCCATTTCCAGCCAGTGCACGGTCAGATTGATTAGAGGCTTGAGGTCGGCGAGGTCCTTCCCTTCCCTTCCCACTTTCGGATGTAGTCCTCCGACGCGCAGAACTCCAGGGCACACTTCGGCGAAATAGCCCTCAATGTGAGCTGAAAAAAACCACTTCCCGAATGATTAATCCTCCATACCCGCGCCCAGTCCGCACCCCGATTCAAATTAGGACTAGCCCGGCCAAAATTGCCAGCGTAAATCCTTGATAACAAATGAGCCGTGCAGGATTCGAACCTGCGACCCCCTGCTTAAAAGGCAGATGCTCTACCGACTGAGCTAACGGCCCGGAGAATGAAAGAATAGCACAGCAAGGATGCGCGGGCTGTTTGTGAACAACAGGCGTACAACACAGCAATCACGCATCGATGACAGCGGCTGAGGCTGAAAAGCCTATAATCGAGCCATGGCCAGGTTGAGGCTGGACCCCAACAACCTTCATTTGAGACCCGCTGACGAAATCCTTGCGGAGTCGGAGGCCTTCTTCATGGGAAAAGGCAAGGTTCATAAAACCCTGAAGCAGCTCGCCAGGGACTTGGAACAAGAAGGCATATCGTACGCCTTCATTGGGGGAATGGCCCTGAATCTGTGGGGATACTCGCGCGAAACCGTCGATGTAGACGTCCTACTCACGGCCGGCGGCTTGGAACAGTTTCGAAACCGGTTTGTCGGAAGAGGCTACGTACTGGGGTTCCCAGAAGCGTCAAAGACCTTCCGGAACGTCGACACGCAAGTGAAGATTGAAGTCATTACAGCCGGCGAGTATCCCGGCGACGGAAAGCCGAAGTCCGTAGCTTTTCCAGATCCAGCAACCGCGAGGCAAAATCGCGACGGCTATTGGATTGTGACTCTTGAAAAATTGATCGAACTCAAGCTTGCCTCCGGACTCTCCGCGCCGCACCGGATGAAGGACCTCGTCGACGTTCAGGAACTCATTGGCATTCTTCAACTGCCGGCCGAACTGGCGGAGCAGCTCGATGAAAGCGTTCGCGGGGAATATCGGCGCTTGTGGAATCTGGCTCACTATGAGGATGACGGCCCCCAGGAACGCGAGAAGCGATGAATCGTGACCGACGCCAGCGCGTCACGCGCCGTACGGTTTGCGTTTGTACGCTTCGGCTTCCTTCTTCCACTCGGCGTCGCAGTCGAGGCCGGTGACGGCGTTGTAGTGCTGGAGAGCGCGCTTGCGATCTTTTTTCGCGTCGAAGACGCGGCCCATCCAAAGATGGGCTTGGGCCTTCTCGTCGGGAGTCGCTCTGGCGCCCGCCACTACTTTGGAGAATGAGAGAACGGCGTCGTCTTCTTTGTGAAGCTCGATCTGGGTTCGGCCGATTTCGTAGTGCACCGGTTCAGCGCGCAGCCGATCATAGCCGTCGATGGACGACTCCGTTTTTCGAGCAACCTGCTGATAGGTCTGAAGGGCCTGATCCCATTTCTTCATCTTGCCGAAGATTGACGCCTTCGCCAGCTCGAACAGAAAGTTGCGGGGATACTTCGCGTGCAGTTCCTCAATGAGCTGCAGCGCCTGGTCGTGTTTCTTCTCCCGGTTGTAGATCACCACGAGGATCATCTTCGCGTCGGTCGAAACCTGCTTGCCCTTCGCGGCGGCCGTTTCGATCTGACGGATCCCGACTTCTTTTCCTTCCCCGCGCACTCCAAACGGCGCGAGCAGAATCCGGATGTAGCCCGGGATGACTCCCACTACATAGTTGTAGATTCCCACCGCAAGCCGCGCGTCGTCGAAATTAGGATCCAGTTTCAATACCTGCTGATGCAGATTCCGAGCCGTTTTCGCCTGTCCATAGGCGGCGAAATACGCTCGCTTCGCAGTGCCCTCAAAGCTCGCAATCGTCGCATGTGCGATGCCTAACGCGTACAAGGCGCGGACGTCCTTCGGATTTTTGTCGATGGCGCCCTGCGCTTTCTTCATCGCGATCCCGACGATCTCACGCAGCTTTTTTTCCTCAGCCGGATCGATCGCGTCTTTTGAACTCTTTGTCCCGAAGGTGCTGCCGGAATAGCTTTCGATATTGAGCTTCTGCTGATCGTAAAGAATCTTCAGCCAGACGCTGGACGCCACCGCGTTCCAATATTCGGGGTTGTCGGGATATTCGCGCGTCAGACCTTCAAAGCCCTGACGGGCCGCGTTGAAATCGAGGTTGTAGAGCGAGGCCGCAGATCGCTGGTAGATCTGCTGCGCGTCTTCCGCCGGCGATGCCGCCGCCGGGGCCGGGGCCGCCGCGCCCCACGCCGTCAGAAGCAGGAGACCGATTCGCAACGCCATCTTAATGCCTTTGAATATACCGCGCGGCCTGTGCACGCGGGTAGTTCTACTGATTAGACGGCGAGATAGCGGATCAGGAACAGGGCTGTGAAGAGCATCATCAGCCAGTGCAGCTTCCGGCAGCGCCCCGTGACCAGGCTCAGGAGCACATAGCTCATGAAACCGAACGCGATTCCGTCCGTGATGCTGAACGTAAACGGTATGAACGTGATGGTGATAAAAGCGGGAAGGTATTCCTGGGGATCGCCCCAATCGATTCTGCCGACATTGCGCATCATGAATGCGCCTACGACGATCAGAGCCGGCGCAACCGTCGGGTAGAGCATCACGCCGGACGGCGTCCTATAGCCTTCTCCGATCATTTGCGCCAACGGCGCAAAGAAAAGGCCGGCAAGCATGAGCAAACCGGCGACGACCGCGGCCAATCCCGTTTTCGCGCCTTCCGCGACTCCCGCCGCGCTCTCGATATAGCTGACAACGGTCGAGTTGCCCAGAACGCCGGCGGCGGTCGTGCCCAGGGCGTCCGACAGCAGGGCTTCGCGCGCCTTCGGCAGCTCGCCGTCTTTCATGAATCCGCCCTGCTCGGCAATGCCCACCAGAGACCCGATGCTGTCGAAAAGATCGAGAAAGAAAAATACGAAGATGATTGGGATCGCGCCCAGAGTCAGCGCGCCGATGATGTCGAGTTTGAAAGCGATCGGCGCGATGGAGGGCGGCGGACTCAAGACGCCGTGGAATCGAACGACCCCGAGAAGAAATCCGATGACCGTGCTCGTTAGAATGCCTCCCAGAATTGCTCCCCTCGATCGCCGCACCAGCAGGATCAGAGTTGCCACGACTCCAGCGGAAGACATCCAGACCGGCGGCTGCCGCAGGTCGCCGAGCGTCACGAGCGTCGCGGAGCTGCCGCCGATGAATCCGCCCCATTCCAATCCGACGAGCGTAATCAAGAGTCCAATGCCCACGGCGATCCCGCGTTTCAGCGAATCCGGTATCGCGCGCACCAACGTCTCGCGCACGCCCCAGATCGACATCAACAGGAACGCCGCTCCGGAGATGAAAACCGCGCCTAGCGCAACCTGCCACGTATAGCCCATTCCGGCGACAACCGTAAACGCAAAGTAGAAGTTATGACCCATGGCGGGAGCGACGGCGATCGGATAATTCGACGTGAACGCCATCAGGAACGTTCCCAGCGCGCTGACGATGCACGTCGAGGCTAGGACCGCCTGAAAGTCCATTCCCGTTGTGGAAAGCACGGCCGGCTGAACGAAGATGATGTAAGACATCGTCATGAACGTCGTCAGGCCGGCCAAGACCTCCGTTCGCGCCGTCGTGTTGGCTTCCGACAGGCGAAACAGACGTTCCAGCAGATTGGTCATGAGGATCTCACAGCCGCTTCACAGCCGCCGGGCGACGGCCTCGCCGACTTCCCGCGTCCCCAACTTCCCGCCGACGTCGCCGGTCGTCTCGTCATTTTCGACGCAGGCCGCAACGGCCGATTCCACGCTCCGCGCCGGTTCCGTGAAGCCAAGATGCTCGAGCATCATCGCGGCGGTCAGAATCGCTCCCATTGGATTTGCAACGTTCTTGCCGGCCATCGTCGGCGACGAGCCATGGACCGGTTCGAACAGCGAGATGCGATCCGGATGGATGTTCCCAGACGCCGCCATCCCCAGCCCGCCCTGCAGGGCCGCCGCGAGATCGGTCACGATGTCTCCAAACAGGTTGTTCGTGACCACCACTTCAAAGTCCTGAGGATTCCGAACGAGCAACAACGCCAATGCGTCAACGTAGAGATGGTTGGGGCGAACGCCGGGATGCCGCGCGGCGACGTCCTTGAAGCAGCGCTGCCAGAGATCCCCGGCATACGTCATCACATTGGATTTGTCGCTCATGCAGACCTTGGACAGGCCGTTTCGTTCGGCGTACTCAAACGCGAACTCGATGACGCGCTCGACTCCCTTTCGCGTATGCAGCTCTTCCTGCACCGCCGTCTCCTCCGGCAATCCGCGTTTGAACACGCCGCCGGCGTTGATGTAGGCGCCCTCCGTATTTTCACGAATGATCGTGAATTGGACCTCTTGGGCTCGAACGCCTTTCAGTGGACACAGCTTCTCATTCAAACAGCGCACAGGTCTCACGTTCGCGTAAAGGTCCAATCCGAAACGCAATCCAAACAGGATGTCGGCGGCATGCCGGTTGTCGGGAATGCGGGGGTCTCCAATGGCGCCGAACAGAATCGCATCGAAATCCTTGCGAAGCATATCCAGCGTTCCTGCCGGAAGCGTGACGCCCTCCCGCAGGTACTTCTCGGCGCCCCAATCAAACTCCACCAATTCGAGGGCAATGGCGCGCGTTTCCTGGATGCGCTTGAGGACGCGCACGGCTTCGCGCGTGACTTCCACGCCGATCCCGTCGCCGGGTATGACTGCAATTCGCTTCAAAACTTGAGCCTCACTCCTACCTGCATCTGTCTCGGATCAAACGCCGACGTAAAGCCCAGCGGCTCGGTGGGCGCTGCATCACGGCGTCCCTCGACATGATAGTTTGCCAGCGGAATGGCGCCGACAATATTGTTCACGCCCGAAAAATTGACGCGATTGGCGACGTTGAAGATCTCCAGAATTCCTTCAATCCGGGCGTCTCCATCGCCGCTGAAACGGAATTCCCTGGCGAGCCTGAGATCCAAACTCGCGAATCCGGGGCCTCTGCCCGTGTTTCTGCCTGCAGACGGCGGTCGATCTGTGTTGGGATTCGAGTCGCCATTGGCGTCGAATCCCAACAGCAAGTTGAACGGATGGCCGCTGGAAATCGTCAGGATCGACGACAAGCTCAAGACCCGTGAACTCCACATGCCGCTCGCAACCAGACGATGCCGCTGGTCGAAGGATGACAGCCCGCGCTCGCGCCGCAGGTCGTGCTGATTTGCAGGCTGAAGATCCGTGATGAAGTCCGTGACGTCGTCGATCGTCTTCGACAACGTGTACGCGATCTGAAGCCCGGCGCCCCGGAACTGCCGGCGCGCGCTTACCGTCAGACCGTGATAGGTGGAACTCCCGGAGGATTCGACGCGGTTGTCCTGCAGGATTCGCGGGTCCAGCGGCGCGAAGACCGGACCGTAGGCGTTGACGCCATTGGGCCGCAGGTTGACGTTTCTGGACCGGAGGACCCGGACTCCTCGATTACCCAGATAGCCGGCGCTGACGAGGAACCCCGCCATCTCATGCTCTATACCGAGACTGAATTGCTGGCTGTAGGGATTCGCAAGCCGATCGGCTGCGCCGAAAAGAACCGGAGGCGTTTTGCCCGGCTGCAGTCCAAGCGCCGCGATGTCCGATTCCCGGATCGTTCTGGCGCCGAGGATTCCGGCGTTCTGGACCATCCGCCACACGTCGGCAGACGTCGCCGGAACCCCCGGCGCCGCCGACAACAGCGCCAGCGTCTGCGAGATCTGACGCCCGTTAAGCACTCGGCTTATGAAGGCGACGGCCTCAAAGATCGGAGCGTAGTAGACGCCGTAGCCGCCGCGCATCACAGTCCGCTTGTCAGGACTGAATGAGAATCCAAAACGCGGCCCCCAGTTGTTTGTGTCTCGGTGAATCGGAGGCGGCTGGATTTCGGCGTCATAGCGCAAGCCAAGGTTCACAACGACCCGACCGCCGACGCGAAGCCGCCCCTGGGCGTATCCAGCAACCAGCCGGTTCGTCAAGCGGGCCCGGGGGTCGCCGAAACCCTGCTGATACATGAGCGGCAGTCCAAGATTGAAAGCCTGGATGCTCGTGATCGAAGCGTTCAGGTCGTCCGCAAGATCCGGGCGCGCCGAGCGAAGCGCCGCCGCGGCGCCGCTGCCGGCCGCGTTTTCCAGGACCGCCGACAACGGTATGCCCTCGCCAAAAATGAATCGTCCGCCCTGAAACACTTCCGTCGCGGTCGCCAGCGGCAGGTAGTGGAAGTCGCCGCCGAATTTCAATTCCTGCCTGCCGGAGGCGACCGTGACATTGTCCAGCATCTGGAACCGTTGCTCGCGACGCTTCGACGGAAGAAAGAAGTCGCGGCCCAACAGAGCGATTCCATTGATGGAAATCTCCGGCCCAAGCGGATCGGCGGGAATGACGTCGTAACGGCGGTCTGCGAATTGAAATCGCAGCTCATTGGCAATGCTCGGACCGAAGACATCCGAACGGCCGAAGACGAACGCATGGTCCTGGATCTTGAAATTCATGCCGCGAGACGGCGCTTTCAGTCCACCGAAGCCGTCGCCGGCCGTATCGGAGTCCGTGAATGCGAGTCTCCCGAAAAAGGCGCCGGCCGACCTCGAAAAACGATCCAGCCGCAGCGAAGCCATATTTTCCGTGCGCCGGAATGGGAAGACGCCGCTGCTGGCTTGAAGAATGCGCATCGTATACGGGTAGGTCCCTTCGGAAGTCGTCAAGGCGTCTCGCAGTCGGACCCCAACGTCTCGAGAGGCGTCGTTTCCCAGCAGCGCGTCGACGACGCGCTGCTGGGACGCCGTCGGCTCGAAGAAGGCGGGCCGTTCCATGAATGTGACGAAGCGCGATTCCCGCTGCCGGCGCCCTTCATAGGACAGAAAGAAAAACATCCGGTCGGGCCGCACGGCGCCGCTCCATGTGAAGCCTGTCTGGAGGCGGGAGAACGGCGGGTCGGTCTTCGATCCGTTCGGCCCGAATGCAAACGCATTCCGTGCATCCAACGCCTCGTCGCGAACGAAAGCGAACATAGCGCCGTGCGGGCGGTTTGATCCGGATCTTGAAACGATGTGGATAAGCCCGCCCGAAGCTCGTCCGAATTCCGCCGAATAGTTGGCGCGGTTGATCTGAAACTCCGCGACAGCCTCCTGACTGAGCGTCGACCGCACTGCCCCGACAGAGTTATCGTTGTTGTCAACGCCGTCGACCTGCACGCTGTTGGCGCGCCCGCCCTGGCCGAGAAACGACAAGCCGGATGTCGGGGCCTGCGGCAGCGAGAACGCAACGTGACCGCGCGCATCGGTGACGCCCGCCGTCAGCAGAGAAAAATCCAGAAAACTCCGTCCATTGATGGGCAGGTTCTGAATCCATTCCTCGACGATGGTGTCGGACTGCTGCGTCCGGTCGCGTTCCGCAGCAGAAGACTCTCCACGAACCCAAACTTCTTCTTGAACACCCTCCGGCCTAAGCCGGATCTCAATATCGACGCTTCCTCCGACCGTGACGCGGAACAGCCTCGGCGGCGCAATGAACCCATGCGCCTGCGCCGCAACCTCGTAATTCCCCGGCGGCGCTGCGAAGAACCGCCAGGCGCCTGCGCTGTCGGCGGACGTCTCGCGCCGGACGCCGGTCTCGACGTTCGTCAGCGTTATGGTCGCCCCCGGAAGAACGGCGCCCGTGCTATCCAGAACGGTCCCATGAATATCGGCAGAGGACATTTGGGATTGTAGAAGAAGGAAAAACGCGAAGGCGATATGGTCCATGCGGCGTACGCACGCATGCTGCGTTCCTCACGGAACAGCCGCTATTTGCTGAACTGCGCCGATAAATCTCGGGAATTTCCGGTCATTCGCGTCCGACAAAGTCGCGACAAAGCAGACAAACCAGGTCACGCGCCGGTGGTCATGAGGCTGTACTCGCGCCGGAGCGTTTCAAGGTGGGACTCTTCCTCCTTCGCGAACTCCAGGAGCGCCTTACGTCCGCTCGGATCCTGAAGCTCCTGCGCGAAGCGTTTGAAGAATCGGTGCGAGCGCTCTTCGAGTTCCATCGCGATATTCAACGCCTGCAGCTCTGTGGTTTCATCGCTGACCTGAAAACGCAGCAGTTCCTTTTGTGGAAAGAGGTCCTGCGCAATCTTGCGCGTGACCGGGAGCCGCGCCGGCTCCCGCTTTAGCCACTCGTGTTCGCCAAGCAACGCACGGTATTCCTGCTGGAGCCGCTTGAGATGATCCGATTCCTCGGCCGCAAGCCGGCGGAACATGACGCGGCCGCTGTCATTCTTGGTCTTTCTGGAAGCGTTGGTGTAGAAGGTGTAGCCCAGACGTTCGATCGCAAGCGTGAGTTCCAGGGCGTCGCGCAACGCCGTCTTCTCCATTCGGAGGCGCTCTGAAAGCCCCGCCGCCTTCTCCTTCTTGCGCTGGCACGTCTTGCAGAGGCCGAAGATCATGTAGCGGCTGTAGCGCTCTTCGAAATCGTGCTCGGAGGTGACCTGACGTATCAGCGTCTCGATTTTCTTCGACGGAAACTCGACGGTCCGCGCGCACTCGTTGCAGATGAAATGCAGATGATTGGGCTGGCTCACCACCGCCTCGTAGCGCGTCATGCCGCCAAGCTTCGATTGACGCAGAAAGCCGGATGCAAGGAGGATTTTGAGCGTGCGATAGATCGTCGCCAGGCCGATACGATGCCCTTTGGCCATCAGCAGCTCGCGGATCTCTTCAACCGACGGATGCCCCTTGGATTCCAGAAGAACGCCCCAGATCAAATCGCGCTGCGCCGTCCGCTTTAGCTTCTTCTGAGAGAGCAATTTCTGGAACTCTTTGCGCTGCTTCATTGGCCGAGATTATACTAGCCCTTGAAAATGCGCGTCGGAGGATCATGCATGAAAAGGTTCGCCCTTGTGGTCTGGATCGCACTGTTTGCGGCGAGTTGCAGGGCGACCGGTCAACTGCCCGAATTCGAGCTGGCGAAAGTGACCGGAGGCACGCTGAAATCCTCCGATCTCAAGGGCAAAGTCGTCATCGTCGATTTCTGGGCCACATGGTGCCTGCCCTGTAAAGTTGAGGTGCCCAATTTCAACGCGCTTGCGGATTCCATGGCGGATAGGGGCGTCGCTGTCGTTGGAATCACGCTGGAATCCGGATCTTTGGAAGACGTTGCGCCCTTCATCGAAGAACTTGACATCAAATATCCCATCGTCATGGGCACCGATGAGGTTCAGCGGGGATTCGGCGGAGTGTTTGGGTTCCCGACGACGTTCGTGGTGGACCAGGATTGGCGCGTCCACAAGAAATATTTCGGCGCTCTCGCCAACAAAAAAGAACTGCTCGAACAGGACATCGCTTACCTGCTGGGTGAAGGTCCGTAATCCATCATAGCGGGATGCTCAGACTGAACAGCAGAAACTTCGAAAAGAATTCCCCGAACAGCAGCGCAACGACCGCCAGATAGAGCAGCCCGGTTGCAGCCTGCGTGTGACGAATCCGGACGGTGCTCCAGATCATTACCGCCAGCACAATCGGCGCGACCACGCCAAAGAGAATGCGCGGCCAGAAGAAAAGCCCTTGCCGCAACATCAATTCCGACAGGACGGCGCTCAGTGGATCCGTCCGTTCCAGTTGCACGGCTGCGATCGTCGCCAGCATGGCCGCGATCCGGATCGCGATCGCTCCCGCCATCACCTTCGTGAGCTTCATCAAGGGATCGATGGAAAGGCGTGGAATGACCAAATACCAGTGTCCGAAAACCATCGTCAGCGTTGCAGATCCAAGCAGCGCCGTTGCGGCGAGGTGATTGATAAGAAGGATCCCATGTTCCCAGCCGCCAAGTGCGAGGAGCCGGGTAAACGCCAATGAATCCGCCGAGACCGACGCCAATCCGCTGCCGATCGCGCCGATCAGAAGGATCTCGGCCGCTTTGAATTTGTCGGCGTTAACAACGCGATTGTAGACGGCCGTCAGCGCGGCCGAGACGGCCAGAAGGACGACGGGCGACTGTTCTGCGCGCACCGGCGACGGGAACAACAGGTTGAAGCCGAGCGCCACGGCCAGGAGAATCGCCGCGGTCAGGCTGGCGAACTTGAAGAAACTCGATCCAATCTCGCGCGGCGAAATGAACAGAAGAGTCAGCAGCATGCCGACCGCAAGCTGCGAAAAGAGGAAGAAAAATGTCGAAGAAATCATGCGGTCATCTGACGCCCAGATAGTCGGCTGCGGCTCGAGCCAGAGTTTCCTGCTTCTCCCACGCCGCTCTGTCGATCAGAACAAAAAACCTCCATAAAGCTCGGTGCTTGTCCTTCAGTATACGGATTTCTTCGTTATTGCCGCCCGAAAGGGGCTGGACCGTCCCTTGTTCCATGCGTACGAGCGCCTCAGCTTCCGGCAGAGACATGCCAAAGGAAGGACAGTAGACGATCACCTGATGCGGCGCAAGCCCGGCTGCGGACGCAATGGCGCGCTCTGCGTCTTCGCGTTGGCGCGCGTTGTAGTGGAAACGGTCCACTATTTGGCGGCGCTGATCCTCCCCAACGTCGATCGTGAGCGTATAGCAGGGCTTGTAAAGCCTGCGCCGCTCCAGACAGTCCAGCAAATAGCATATTGCAGGCTCTGCAGGATACTCTTGCCGCAGCGTCCACAGCAGCGGTTCGTCTCGCAGCACGCGGAGCCGCTCCCGTTTGAAGCCCAAACCAAGCGCCAGTTCTACGGCCTTCGATATCATCGCGCCCGAGGCGATCTTTGCATGATGGAAATACACCCGTTCGGAAAGCGTGTACCGGATTCGCAGCAGATTCACGAGCTCCGATAAGGCGTCGCGGCGCAGCACGCCGCGCTTTTCAAGATTCATGACGAGGCGGCCGTTGTGCGTCGTGAACGATTCAAAGATCCGCGCATCGTAGTATTGCGACAGGCCGCAGAAGTACGTGTCGCGCCGAAGATAGTCCAGCAGATCCGCACTGATGGCGCCGCCGACGATGTCGGCATCGAGCGACGCGCCGCCGCTGACCGCCCCAATGACGGCGTCGTTCATTCCTTCGCGTTCGAGAATCCGGCCGATCGACGATTCCCGAAAGAAATAGCGGACGCGATCTTCATCCTTGTCGTGGCGCGGCAGGACGCGCCGCTCGTCCTCCAGCGTATGCCCGAAGGGAATGTGGGTAATGTCGTGAAGCAGCGCGGACACGCGGATTCGAGTCTCCTCGTCTGAGTTGATCGGCGACTCGCGGTATAGCACGCTCACGATGCGATGCGCCATCCACGATGCGCCGAGCGAATGCTCGAATCGCGTGTGCACGGCTGACGGGAAAACCAGATGCGCGGTTCCGAGCTGCCGGATGCCGCGCAGCCGCTGAAATTCGGCCGTGTCGATCAGCTCCACTTCAAGCGCGCCGAGCTCAATGTCTCCGTGCACGGCGTCGCGAACGAGTTTTCGAGGCATCGTTAGAGGCGCTCAGCTCGACGGTTCCGCGTCCGCGCTCGGCCCATAGATGTTGGGAACTTTTGATCCCATTGCGCGCAAATACGCCGCCAACTGACCGCGATGATGAACGCTGTGATTATTGGCGAAGCCGATCCAGCGCGCCCGCGGCATCTTCATGACCCCGAAGAAGTCGATGGACTCGCCAAGCTTGGCTCCGGGCAGGGCGCGGAGGGCGGCGAGTTTTTCCGGAAAGGTCTTCTGGTAGTACCCGACAATCTCGTTCACATTTCGGAACTGATTCTCGGCTTGCTTGGCCTTCTCCGGATCGAATTCGAACACGCCCCTGGCGATGCTCTCCATAAACCAGATGTCGGCCGTCGCCAGATGCGCCGCCAGCTCCCATCCCGTGCGCGACTTCGGGTCAGGACGATAGTTTCGATTCTCATCTTTTACAGCGGCCAACACCTGACACGTGGCCGGGAATTCCGCCTCCCACAAGTCGATCATCAATTCGCCGGCAGTCTTTGCGTGTTCCGAGTTCATTGGGTTCTCCTTTCTGTTTCCCACCCTTGAAAGGCGCTTTTACCTTCTGTTAGATTCTAAATTCCTTTGGGAGGTCGTCCAACGGTAGGACCGCAGACTCTGGATCTGCTTATCGGGGTTCGAATCCCTGCCTCCCAGTTTTCAGCAAAACAAAACATCACTCATACCGCAAGGCTTCAATCGGGTTGATCCGGGACGCCTTCACGGCGGGGTATGCGCCAAAGAGGACCCCGACGGCCGCAGATACGCCGAAGGCGACAAGGACCGAGGCCATCGTAACGATCGTCTTCCACTCTGCGGTTCGCGCGATCAGCCAGGCCAGGAAGAATCCGAAGCCGATTCCCAACATTCCGCCGCCCACCGAAATCAGCACGGACTCGGTCAAAAACTGCCGCATGATGTCGACGCGCCGGGCGCCGACCGAACGACGGATGCCGATCTCGCGCGTCCGCTCGAGGACTGTGGCGAGTACGATATTCATGATCCCGATGCCGCCCACAAGCAGCGAAATAGCGGCGATGGCGACCATCACGTAAGTGAAGATTCTCTGCGTGTGCTGTTGCTGCGCCAGGAGGGCCGCCGGGATCGTCACCGTAAAATCCTGAACGCCGCGGTGCGTCGAGTTGAGCACGGCCGTTACGACCTTGGCGACTTCGATGCTGTCGGCGCCTTCCTTCAGCCGCATCTCGACGCCGTCGAGTTCGTCCCGCAAGTTCTGGCTGCGGTCCCAGAAGCGATGGCGGAATGAGTTTAACGGCACGTACACGATATTGTTGATGTCGAGCATCGCGCCGCCGCTGCTTTGCGATCCGGCCATGATCTGTTCTTTCAACACGCCGACGACCTGCAGCCACGTATCGTTGACCTTGATGAATTTGCCCAAGGCCGGCTCATAACCTAAGAGGCTGACTTTGGCGGTTTCTCCAAGGACGCAGACCAGAGCGCTGCGTTCCTCATCCAATTCATCGAAGAAGGCGCCTTCCTCGAATTGAAGGCTGTGGATGACGGCGTAGGACGGCGCCACCCCGTAGAGCTCCGGTATATCGCGCGACGGCTTTGGCAGCACCGCGCTGGGGTGCAGCGTCCTCCGCGGCGACATGGTCTCAATCGCTTCGATGTTGGCCTGGAGAATTCGAACGTCGCGCTCGGTAAGTCCCGGAGACGACCGTCGGCGCTGCTGCAGTTCCTCCTGACTCATCGCCGGCCGCGAATCGACAAGAATGTTGCGGACTCCAAGCCGCTCGATGAATTGCAGCGACTCCTCGCGCGCTCCGGCCCCGATCGCCATCATGCCGATGACGGAGCCGACTCCAAAAACGATGCCGAGCGCCGTCAGCAGCGTCCGCGTCTTTTGCGCGCGGAGGTTCTCGAACGCCCGGCCGATGTCGGACAGCAGGATCACTGCGGCAGCGCCTTCATGACGCCGTCCTGCTGAGGCGCATCGGCGTTTTTCTGTTGGTCCGGATTCGAAAGCGCAACCAACTCGCCTTCGCCGATCCCTGTGACCACCGCCTGACTCTCGCTCCGCCGCACGAGCTTCACGTCGCGAGGCATGAACCCGTCCGGCGTCTGAACATACACAAACGTCCGGCCGTCGCTTTCGAACAGAGCCTGCGACGGAATCCACAGAACGTCTTCGAGCGTGTCGGCCGTAATCAAGATGTTGGACGTAATGCCGGGGCGCATCTGCGGATCCGTCTCGATCAGCGCAATGCGGCACTCGAAACTGCGATCCCACGCGGAACCCGTCGTGGCGCTGAGGCTCTTCACGCGGCCCTTAAAGACGCGCCCTGGAAGCGCGGCCGCGCGAATGAGGACCTCCTGGCCCGGCTGGAGATGTCCGCGGTCGAGTTCGGGTATGTTGGCTCGGACTTCCCAATTTTGCATGTCGGGGATTTGGGCAACGGTCTGTCCGGGCCGCGCATTGTCGCCGGCCTGGAACGGAGGCAGCTCCTGGCCGTAATACAGCATGTTCTGGTTGCTGTTGGCTTGAATACTGACATAACCGCGCGTCTTTGCGCGGATGATCAGACTGTCCAGATTACTGCGGGCGGCTTCCGCGGCCGCTCGCGCCTTGTCGACGGCGGCTTTTTGAATGTCCACGCCCGAGCCTGCCGAAGCCTTCCGGTTGCTGTAATCGCGCTCCGCCTGTTTGTGACGATTGATCGCAGCTTCAAGGTTGATTTCGTTCTGCCGGGCGGCGACTGCGCCCAGAAATTCGTTCTTGCGGAGCTCGAGTTCGGCAATCTTCACATTGGAGGCCGCGGAGATGACCTGGTAGCGCGCTTCTTCCAGGCCGGCCTGCGACTCTGCTTCTGCTTTGACGACCTGCTGCTCGGCCTCGGCGAGATCGGCTTCCGCCTCGCGGAGATTGAATTCCTGTTGCGTCGCGTCAAATTGCGCGACGACGTCGCCGGGCTGGACCAATTCACCGGGATCGCGCAAATATGTGATCACGAGTTCCCCGCCGCCGATCATTGGCGCTGTAGCCAATTCTGAATTGCCGCCCTGAAGCTCGCCGCGCGCCGAGACCGTAATGGAGACGCGGCCCTTCTTGACGCGGGTCGTGGGAATCACGGAGTCGTCGTCAGCCGCAATCTGCGCAATCCTCACGGCGCCCCAGGCCAGCGCGGCCGCCGCGCCGACGCCGGCCGCCGCTATGATCCATCGCATTCTTTTCATATTCATGACCGCCTTGCGTCACCTTTGAGTCTCATTCTGCGGCTCGACCAGCGTCACCATCGCGCCGGCTGGAATTCCCGCCACCGCCGCTTCATCAGGGTTACGCGCCAGGATCTCGATTTCGACCGCCGTATAGCGTCCGCGTTCGGCCACGTACACGATAGGTTTCCCTGCCCGCGTGAAGACGGCTTTCGCCGGGATGCTGATGGCGCCCGGGATGCGGTTGACAATGATGTCCATTCCGCCGTTCATGCCGGGGCGAAGCCGGGGATCGGCGTTTTCCAGCGCGGCGTATGCGCGGAAGTTGCGCGTCGGCGGCCAGTCGGTTCCCAACTCCGCCAACGGGGAGATCGCCGAGATCTTTGCCGGTATCGTCAGTTCCGGCAGCGCGTCGATGCGCACGCGGACCTCTTGTCCTACCTCAATGCGTCCACGATCGATCTCCTCGGCTTTTGCGTCCATGTACAGAGATGTGAGATCGGGCATTTCCGCCAGGTTCACGCCGGAAGCCACGCTGTCGCCGACCTTGAAACGAGTCTGGCTCAGGGGTCCTTGTGAATAGTTGAAGCGGATTTCGAGAAAGCCAGTAAGCGGCGCGCGGATTTCCATCTGTGCGATCTGCTTTTTGGTCAGATCGACATCGGCTTGGGCCTGGTCGCGCTGTCGCGTTAAGGAAGCGACCTTCGCCCGATTCGAGGCGGCGTTGAGCGCGATATTGGCTTCCTGGACGCGCAGCTTCTGCTCCGCGACGCCCAGGTCGATGGCTGCCTGTTCAGCCTGAATTTTGCTGGTAAATTCGCTGCCGGCGGTTTGAAGCCGCGCCTTCTCGACGTTGTATTTCGCATCGGCAAGATCGGCGCCGTCGCGCTCGGTGGTCATCGCCGCCTGTGCAATCGCCTGGTCGAGCGTCGCCTGCGCCTGCTTGAGGACAGCCTCCTTTTGGGCAAGCTGCTGTTGCGCGCTGCTGGAATCGAATCGAATGACGGGACTTCCCTTCTCGACCTGTTCGCCGGCCGGCGCCATCCACGCGATGGTCAGGCTCGGAACGAGCGGGGCGTAGATGGGGGCCGATCGCGCGGCCTTGAGATCGCCGCGGCATCGGATAATGACGAGAAAGTCGTCCTTGCGGGCGGGCGCCGTCGGGAGGATGTCGGCCTGTGCATCCCGAAAATGCGCAACGCCTGCCCAAGCGCCTCCAATCAACGCAGCCGCTCCCAGTCCCCAAACCAGGGACATCCATAGCCGCCGACCCGGCGCAATCATCGCGAACCTGCTGTCGCTGGTTCGATCACGACCGCCGCTGAAAGGTCCGGCATGAGCCGTGGGTCGGTCTTTTCAAGCTTGAACAGCGCCGTAAAGGTCTTGATCGGGCTGCCAAGCGCCGACGACGCAATCGGACTGGCCGACTCGAAGTAGGCGGGCAAGGCTAGATCCGGGTAGGCGTCAAAGTAGACGGTGGCGCGCACGCCCTTTTTCAGGACTGCGTTGTCCGGTTCTCCCACAGCGCACCGCACCCGCATGTCTGTGGGGTCGAATATGCTGACCAGCGCCTGGCCGCGCCAGAGTTGATCTCCTTCCTGCGGGCGTCCCATGGAGTTGCTGCGCCAGATATTCTGGTGCGCCACGATGCCATCCAGCGGGGCGCGCATCTGCAAGCGCTGCATGTTCGTTTCGGCCCGCTCCATCGCCACTTTCTGCCGGTCGCGCTGCAGTTCAAGAATCCGGAGCGCGGCCGCGTCGGCGGCGTCGCGAAACGCGTTGGATTTTACAAGACTCTCGACATGCTGACGGGCCATCTCGGCTCTTGTCTCGTTTTGAAGCCGCGCGATTTCGCTGAGAAACTCTCCTTTTCCGAGGTCCAGCAGCGCCTTGTTCAAGTCCGCTTGCGCCTGCGTCAGATCGGCGCGCCGTTTTTCAGCGTCGGCGCGATTCTGCGCGGCTTTCTGCTCAACCTGATGGCTCAAGTCATCGAATTTGGCCCGCGCCGACATCCCTGCGAGCAACTGCTGCACCGAGTCGAACTCCGCAATGACGTCCCCTGCACGGACCCGCGATCCGTTCGGGATCAGACGAATCAACGTCAACTGTCCGCCTTGGCCGATCAACTGCGGCACGACCAGTTTCGTGGAGCTGATCGCTTCCACGATGCCGGTCAGGCGCAGCTCGCGCGCGACGGGCTGTTCGTCTTTGGAGGCGGACCGCTCTTCAGCCTCCGCGGTCCCCAGAGCGCCGCCGGTGCAGGCGGCGAGCAAGAACGCCGAGATCCCGATCAGCAGCTCGCGCATGGAATGCTCCTGGTTTAGGTCGGGTTTGACAATACCATTAACGGCGGCGCCATCTCCAGAACACGCCACAGTCGACAACCGCGCTAACCTTGCTCAATTGACAACTGAAATCGGGCTCGGGTTGACCCGATCATGACCTCCTCTTAAAGTGTCGTGACTTTTACGCTAAGGAGAGCCTTTACAATGACACGACGTTTAGCTTTGAGCATTACGATGATGCTGGCCTTCGCAGGGTCGGCGTTTTCCCAAGGCAAATTCGACGTTTACGGCGGGTATACGTATCAACGCACAGGCGATGCCGGCATGAACGGATTCACCGGCGCGGTGAGCGGCAACGTCAATAGCTGGCTTGGATTTACCGGCGAACTGACGCGTCACTCCAAGGGCGTCACGGTGTCGGACGGCCAGGACGTCCTGGGCGACGTTAACGTCAGCATTCTCGGTTTCCGCTTCGGTCCCCGGTTCATGAAACAGCACAACGATTCGGTGAGCACGTTCGCGCACGTCCTCGCCGGAGGCTATCGGATGTCGGCAAATGTGGAATCCGTGTTGGGAGGCGAGACGATTGATGTTTCAGCTTCCACCACCGGCTTCTCGACGGCGGTTGGCGGCGGATTGGACCTGCGCGTCAGCCCCCGGATCGCGATTCGCCCTGCGCAGCTGGACTGGATCTATCTCGGCTCGATGTCCATCGCGGGCGAAGGCTTTGGCGGCAGCAACGGGTTCCGCTATTCCGGCGGCATTGTTCTGCGCTTCTAGTTTTGGGTCGCGAGTTTTCAGTTCTGAGTTCTGAGTTTTGAGTTCTGAGCACAAGTATTCCTGACTCAGAACTCAAAACTCAAAACTGAAAACTCAAAACTCATAACTCAAAACTCAAAACTCATTTGCTCCGCGTGGCGCGCCAGGACGCGCCCGAACCGCTGGATGAAGTCCCTTCCATCGCGTCGCCTTTCACGCGGCCGGAATACTCGACGCCCCCCGCAGAAAACGTGATTTGCTCGCCCAAAAGCTTTCCGGCAACCGGCGTAGAGCGACCGCCGGACGTGAGCGTGCCGGAGATCATTTGAAACTTCTGTTCGAGCGTCAGCTCGCCTTGCGGCAGCTGCCATTTTCCAGCGACTTTTGCAGGCACGATGTACAACAACGTCGTACACCACGACACGCACTCACTGCTCTCGAGGCGATCCGTAAAATCCGGCTCCCACTCCGGGATCGCGAACGTATTCAGGACCATGCGCGTCCCGGGTTTGAGATTGAAAAACGTGTCGCGAAGGCGGCTGAGATTGTCGGGCAGAAGGAACAACGCCAGGACTGTCGCGTCCGATACATCCGCGGCGAACATGTCGCCCTGCACGAACGTCGCCTTATCCCCAACGCCTGCTTTTTCCGCAAGACGCCGCGAGTACTCCACCATGTCCGGGTTGAACTCGACGCCGCGGCCGCGAGCGCCGCGCTTGGCTGCGGCGATGACGTTGCGGCCGTCTCCGGACCCCAAATCCACCACCAGGTCCTGCGGCGTGACTTTAGCCACGTCGAGCATCTTCTCGACCATCACGTCTGGCGTTGGCACCCAGACCACATCTTTGCCAGCCTGGCCGACTTGAGGTTCAAACGGCTTCTGCTGCTCCCCCTGCCCATGCGCGGCCGACGTAATCCAGACAACCAGACTCATCGCCAACAGCTTCCAAAGCAACCTGTCGCGTTGCCCTGCCAGCCGGCGAGTGAAACCCGACATGTGCATGACTAGCCCTCCCATCGTCGTTTTTGAATGCGCCGAGTCTATCATTCTCTTTATGGCTCGGATACCTCGATTCGAGTCGCGAGGTTCACTTTCTGATCGAAGCGGTAGCGAATTTTCATCTTCGATCCCGGTCTCACGACCACCGGCTGGCCGTCCTTTTGCGGCCCAACGACCTCAGTCTTTTCGTTGACGGCGAATTCCATTTCCTTGTCGCTCTCCTTAGCTTTCACGATCAACGTCCTCGAATCTTTGTCGATATTGACGAGTTGTCCCTCAAATGTGCGCTCTTCCTGATCCCGTTGGATGGAAGCCGCGGCCGATGCGCACAGGAACACTGCAACCATCACTCCAGCCGTGAAAACTTTCATGCTGTCTCTCCCTTCGTCGTGATGGGTCAGATGGGATGAGCGGGCACGAAGGGCGCCAAACCTCAGCGCCCGTGGGATTCAATGATGGTTGGTAGAGTTTCGGGCCCTGTGAGCGTTTCTCCTGGGGTAGTTGGGCGACGTTAATCTCGGGAAAAGTTGCAGGACGGCCCAGCCAATCACGTACTTGGCAATTCGCTGTCACCCATTACCGAAGGCCGCCATTGACTACTTCGTTTGTTTGAAGCCGGCGGGAATGGCGACCTCGGAATCCGCGACGACTGTTGACACTTTCAACAATTCATCACGCATCGTCATGATGCTGGCGGATCTTTCATCGGACTTCTCGGCAGACTTCTCGTCATTACGGACGGCTCTTCTTCCGAGCCCGCCCAGCAGCCCACCGAGAGACGTTGGAACCCCCGTCTGTTTGTCCGACTCCGGCTGCGGCTGCGGCTGCGCCTGCTTCTGTTGGCCGGGCTCACCGACCGCTTCAAAACGGACCTCCGTCAGGATCGTCGTGCCGTCCAGGTTGACGCGTTCGGCTTCGAGTTTCCCCATCGCGCCGGCGAGCCCAGGGTACGCGGCCATTGCGGGCGCCATCTGCACCGCCATATCCTGGGCGATCGGCAGATAGAGCTTCTGCGCATAGCGGATGTTGAAGTCGTCAAGCTCCTTCATGGCGCTGATTTGGGGCGCCAGCCACATGCTGGAGACCAACCTCATAGCGCCATCCTTTTCGGTTTTGTTCTTTTCCCGAACGGTGACGGTCGCGACGACCTCCCGCGTTTCGTAGCCGTTGATTGTTCTCTTTCGCCCCGACTCTTCGAGTTTGAAGTCCATCGTAAATTCCGGCTGCTGCTGGTCCGGCTTCGCGGAATTGTCTTGAGATGGCGCGGCGGGCGGCGGCCCGGACGCTTTGGCTTTGGCCATGGCTTCCTGCATTTGCCGGCGCATTTCTTCGAATGTCAGAACTGTGTACGTTTTCTTCTTGAGATCGATCTGATAAATCTTCTCTTCATTGAGATCAATCAGTTCCGCTGCGTCCGCCGTCGTGCTCATTCTGCGATTGCCCTTCAGGGCGATCTTTGTCACCTCGCCCTCGCGAGCCGCCCTTCCCCCAAATAACTTGGCCATGCCGCCGAGTACGCCGGCGAACTCAAAACGTGTTCTCTCTTCCGTCTTCACGTCGGCGTACAACCCTTGAGCCATTAACATCAAACAAACAACGCAAACAGCGGACGCGCGTCGACAATTCATCTCAGCCTCCCGTTCTCAGTTGGGACCCACTACGCAAAATGTGATGGGTGATTCTACACTACAAATCTTGCTACGATCGCAAAATGCCCTCAGTCGCGGAAACATCCCAGAAGGAACCCCAGAAGGAACCATTGATACGCGCGCGCGGGCTGACCAAACGGTTTTCCGGGTTCACGGCCGTCGATGCGATCGACTTTGACGTCTATCCCGGCGAGGCGTTCGGCTTTCTCGGCCCGAACGGCGCCGGGAAGACCTCCACGATGCGCATGATTGGATGCGCGTCGCCGGTGACGTCCGGTGAGCTGCGCGTTATTGGAATGGATCCGCAAACGGACGCCAGCCGCATCAAGGCGCGGCTGGGGGTGGCGCCGCAACAGGACAATTTAGATACGGAAATCACAGTCCGCGAGAATCTCTTGATGTATGCGCGCTACTTCGACATTCCCCGGGAAGTCGCCCGCGCGCGCGCCGATGATCTCTTGAAGTTCGTGCAGTTGTTCGAGCGCGCAGACGCCGAAGTGGAGTCCCTTTCGGGCGGCATGAAGCGTCGACTGACGATCGCTCGCGCGTTGATCAATGAACCCGATGTCATCTTGTTGGACGAGCCGACGACCGGCCTCGATCCGCAGGCGCGCCACGTGATCTGGGAGCGCCTCTACCAGCTCAAGCGCCGCGGCGCAACGCTGCTGCTCACGACGCATTACATGGACGAAGCCGAGCAGCTTTGCGATCGTCTGGTCGTGATGGATAAGGCGAAGATCGTAGCCGAGGGATCGCCGCGCGAGCTGATTGAGCGCTACTCGACGCGCGAGGTCCTGGAGCTGCGTTTCCGCGACGACGGCCGCGCGGCTCTCAACGGCGGTTTGGACGGTCTGGCCGATCGCATCGAAATTTTGCCGGACCGCGCGCTCTTGTACACCGCCGACGGCGAACATGCATTGGAACAAGTCCGCATTCGCAATATCCATCTCGAGAGCGCGCTGGTGCGTCGATCCACGATGGAAGACGTTTTCCTGCGTCTGACGGGCCGCACGCTTGTCGACTGAGGATCTGTCATGATTCGCGCAATCCGCATCGTGCAGCGCAATGCCCTGGTCTACCGCCGCGTGTGGCGCGGCTCGCTCTTCATGAGCTTTCTGCAGCCGATTCTGTTTCTGATAGCAATGGGGCTCGGAGTCGGCGCGCTTGTCGATCGCGGGGATCCCTCTGCATTGAGAGGCGCGGACTTCCTGCATTTTCTCGCGCCGGGCTTGCTCGCTGCGACCTGCATGCAGACCGCGACGTTCGAATCCAGCTTCCCCATTACGGGCAAGATGACGTGGCGGCGCAACTACGAAGCGATTACGGCGACGCCGATGCGAATCGTCGATGTCGTCATCGGCGAATTGGGGTGGATCGCCTTGCGGTTGTTCACAGTGGCCGTTGCGTTTTTCCTTGTGATCACCGCCTTCGGAGTTCCCCGCACGCCATTGGCGCTGCTGGCCATCCCCGCAGCTATATTGACAGGAGTCGCATTTGCAGCGCCCGTCATGGCGTACGCCGCAACGCTCAAGACCGGCGGCGCCTTCAATGGGTTGTTCCGATTCGTCATCACGCCGCTCTTTCTCTTTTCCGGCGTCTTCTTTCCACTCACGCGGCTGCCGGCGCCGCTTCAGTCCGCGGCGTGGCTGACGCCTCTGTTCCACGGCGTGGAACTCGTCCGCGGACTCACGCTGAATACGCTCGCGTCGCCGGCTTGGGTTGTCCACGTACTGTACCTGGCAGGAATGACGGCTGCCGGAATTTTCGCGGCCCTGTCGACTTTCCGCCGGAAGCTGCAGCCGTGAAGAGGCGAACATGACGTCGCTGCCTTCATTCCGCCGGTCGTTTCGAATGATCCAGCGCAATCTTCTCGTCTACAAGCACACGTGGATGATCATCTTCTCCGGATTCTTCGAACCTCTGTTTTACCTGCTCGGCATCGGCGTGGGGCTGGGCGTAATGATCGGCGAGGCCGCCGGCGTTCCCTACGGCGCGTTCCTTGCGCCGGGGCTTCTGGCGACAAGCTGCATGCAAGGCGCGATCAGCGACGGCTTCTTCAACATCTTTTTCAAGCTGCACTTTCAAAAGACCTACGACGGCATTCTCGCAACGCCCATGCGCGCGCCCGACATCGCTTTCGGCGAGATGCTGTGGGCGATGGGCCGCGGATCGATTTACGCCGCGGCCTTCATGGTCGTTCTCATTGTCATGGGCGAGACGACCGGTTCGCCCATGATTCTTTCTCGATGGGCGGTCCTTGCTCTGCCCGCAGCGTTGCTCGTATCGGCCGCTTTCGCCAGCATCGCGCTCTGCATCACAAGCTTCGCGCGCAAGATCCAGGACTTCGACATCGTCGTCGGACTCATTGTCCTGCCGATGTTCCTCTTCAGCGGCGCGTTCTTCCCAATCGAACAGCTTCCCTCGCCCATCCAATGGGTGATTCAGGCGGGGCCGCTCTATCACGGCGTCGAATTGCTGCGCAGCCTGACAACCGGAAGAGTGACCTGGACGATCCTCATTCACGTCGCGTATCTGATTGTCGTCGGCGGATCCGCATTCGCGATCGCAACGCGGCGACTGGAACGTACGTTGATCAAATGAAGGATTACGTGCGCTGTTCACGGAGTTACGGGATGGCATAAACTATCGCAGGTCTGAAGGAGGTTTACGTGAGATTCATACCCGCCATTGCGATCTGTTTCCTGGCGTTGGCGTCTTTTAGCGCACAGCAGCCGCAGCAGCCGCCTCAGCCGTCTATGCCGGCAAAGCCGGCGCCGGCTTCGCCATTCGAGATCGACACCGCCGAACAAGGTCGGGTCCGCGTCACGCCGATCAAAGGCCTCGTTCGACCATGGCACCTGGTATTCCTGCCAAACGGCGACATGCTCGTGACGGAGAAGCCCGGCCGCCTGCGGATCGTTCGCAACGGCGCGGTCGATCCCAAGCCGGTGTCCGGCGTTCCGGCCGTGATGGGTGAAGGAACGGGCGGGCTGATGGCCGTCGCTCTCCACCCCAAATTTCCTGAAAACCGCTTCGTGTACCTGAGTTACACGAAATCCATGGGGGGAGGACGTCACACGCCGGCGTTGTCTCGCGGGCGCCTCGATGGGATGGCGCTCGTGGACGTCAGAGAAATCTTCGTCGCAGACACGCCGGGAAAGGGGCCTGCGGCCGGCGCGCCGATGTTGTTTGGACCGGACGGATACCTTTACATGGCGGTCGGCGGAGCCAATGACGAAATCGCACAGCGGGGCGACAGCCACCAAGGCAAGATGCTGCGGCTTCAGGACGACGGAAGCCCCGCGCCGACCAACCCCTTCAGCGGCCGGACCGGCTTCAAGCCCGAGATCTATTCCATCGGACACCGCAACATGATCGGTCTCACCATTCATCCAACGACCAAAGAGATTTGGGAAAACGAAAATGGGCCGCTCGGCGGCGATGAGGTCAACATCCTCAAGGCAGGCGCGAACTACGGATGGCCTCTAGTGAGCCTTGGCCGCCAGTACAGCGGCGCAAAAGTCTCGGAGCGCTTCCAGATGGAGGGCTACGAAGATCCCGTTCTCCACTGGACTCCTTCGATCGCCATCTCCGGCATGACGTTTTACACCGGCGATCGCTTTCCCAATTGGAAAAACAATCTGTTTGTCGGCGGGCTGCAGTTCGGCCGCATTCAAGGCACGGGGCAGATGCATCGCGTCGTCTTTAACGAAAAATGGGAGGAGCTGCGCCGGGAGGCGTTCTTCACCGACCTAAGGCAGCGCATCCGCGGCGTGGTCCAGGGCCCCGATGGTCTGCTCTATGTGCTCACGGACGAGGAAGACGGCGCCATCCTGAAGATGGAACCCGCGGCTGCGGCGGGTCATTGATTCGGGTTGATCCCCTTGACGCGTCCCAGCCATTCGACCATGCGTTCGAGTTCCTCATCCGTCAACACAGCTCCGCGCTCGCGCATTGTCACCAGAACGACCCGCCACCGGTCGGGAGCGAATCTGGAATTGTTCACGACCTCCAGGTCATGGCAGGACGCACAAGCCCTGTTCAAAAGCCGCGTCGCCTCCAGATCCGTCAGGAACGTCGTGATCTCAGGCGGCACGTACGTGCGCGGAAACGGCTTCGAGGCGGGGCCGAACTTGGAAACAAGCCAATCCAGAAGAACCTCGCGATCCTGATCGGCGATCGTGATATTCCGGTCCTTGTGCTTTGTCTCGATAAGAGCCTGCCACCCCGCGCGGTCCAGTGCATGGAACGCATAGTCGTCAATGCCGTGGCAGCCAGTGCAGCTTTTTCGAATGACCTGCCACACCGGACCGTCAGGTCTCGTCACCTGCGGCCGGGCCGCTCCACGTTGGGCGAAAACCGGAAGCGCCAGGATGGCGGCTGACAGCACGATCAAAACTGAAGCAAACGCTCGCTTCATTCGCAGCGCCCCGTGGAGCTACGCCAGTCCCGGCAGCGGTCCGGCGCTTTCGCCGATGCTGTCGCGCTCGATTCCGTACAGATGCAAGATGGCCAGCAGCATGTTCGCCGTCTTCCGGATGTTTTGGTCCATGCGGTCCGGGTACACCAGATGACGATTCCCTTTGAACGAACCGTCAATGCCGCCAACCAGGATCACTGGACACTTTTCATGGGCGTGCCGATGCGAATTCCCCATGTTGCTTCCCTTGTAAATCAGGACGTGATCTAAAACGCTTCCGTCGCCATCCGGAATGTTCCGCAGCTTCTCGCAGAAGTACGCCAGGTTCTGGACGTGGTACCGGTTCATCTTTGCGTAGTTCGCAACGTTCTCGGGCTTGTCTCCGTGATGGGACGATCCGTGCCAGCCTCCATTGAACCCGCTCTCCGGGAAGCTCAGTCCCGTGAGATCCCGTCCCAACATGAACGTGGCCGAACGGGTGATATCGCCTTCGAACGCCAGCGCCATCAAGTCGTACATCAATCGGTAGTGAATGTGCTTATTGTCGGGAAGCCCGAACGGCACTTCCTCTGCGGGCTCCCTAACGGAGCCGCTCATGGCAATCTGTATGCGCCGCTCGATCTCCCGGATGTTTTCCAGATACGTGTCGAGCCGGCTTCGATCGCCCGCTCCCAGGCCTGTCTTGAAGGATGAAATCTCCCGGGTGATTGAATCCAGAATGCTGGCGTTTTGCTTTCGTCCGGCAAGCCGCTCTTCTGTGGTTGCGCCGTCGCCGAACATGCGCTCGAAAGCCACTCGCGGATTCACTTCCGTCGGAAGCGGCGTGGTCGCGTCCGACCATGATATGCAGTTGGAGTACGCGCAGCTATAACCCCAATTGCAGTTGCCGAAGTTGCCTGTGTCTTCGACGCCGAGCTGAATCGATGAAAGCAGAGTGTCCTGCCCATACTTCTGGGCGATGAGTTGATCGATGGTGACGCCCAAATAAGGGCTAACGGTGTTTCGGCGAGGGCGCGCCCCCGATAGCAAGACCGCCCCTCGTGCGTGGTCGCCGCCGGGCTCGTCCGCCGTCGGGTTTGCTTCCGGAGTATCCAAACCGCTGATGATGACCACTCGATCGCGGAACGGCTCCAGCGGTTTCGTGACAAATGAAAACTCGAAATTCGAGCCCTCCTGCAGCGGACTGAAATAACCCGGCGCCACGCCATGGGGATGCCATATCCCGACGAACCTCTTAACCGGCCGCGCGGCCGTCTGGCGCAGCGGAGTTTGCGCGGGCGTCATCGCTTCCAGCAGCGGCAGAGCCAGCGTCACGCCGCAGCCCCGAAGGAACGTTCGGCGAGGAATGTGTTTTTTGGCAATGAACATTGGAGGCCTCCTCTCATCGACCCGAGGGAGCGCTTGCATCCCCGGAGCCTTTGGTCCTCATTTGAAATGGCGCACTGCTGACGACTCCCATCACGATCGCGGTGAACCTGTTGTCTCGTTTCTCCGCGCCGCGCACGATGGCCCGGATCTCGGGCATGTCGAAATACTCGACGCCGCGGCCCAGCGCGTAGGTCATAAGCCTCTCGGTGAACGTCCGTACAAACTGAGGGGAATACCGCAAAAGCGCCTGCCTCAGTTCTGAAGGTCCATTGATTTTCTGCCCGTCGTACAGCTCGACCGCAACATCCAACGGCGCCTCCGCAACGACAGCCCCGCTGCCGCTCGCTCCGGCGCCCGCCAACAGCCGTTCGCGCGTCCGCCATTTTCCATCGGCGTCGAAGTTCTCCAGCGCAAAGCCGATGTTGTCCATGATCGCGTGGCAGCCTGCGCACGGCTGACTCGACCGGTGCAGCGCCATCCTCTGTCGCAGCGTCAGAATCTTGTCCCCCCCGTCCTTTGTATCTTCCAACGGCGGCACGTTTGGCGGCGGCTCCGGTGGAGGAGTCCCCAAGATGTTTTCGAGAACCCAGACGCCGCGCTTCACCGGCGACGTTCTGAAATTCTGCACCCACGTGATCGAGAGAAAGCTGCCCTTGCCGAGAAGCCCACGCCGGTAGTCCATCTCCGGACCGAGCGTCACCCGACGGAAGTGCGATCCATAAATGTTCGGGATGCCGTAGTGCTTGGCCAGTCGTTCATTGACGAACGTGTAGTCCGCCGTCAGCAGGTCGACGATGTTGCGGTCCTCCCGCATGATGCTCTCGAAGAGCAGTTCCACTTCACGCTGGAAACTCACCCGCAGTTCATGATCCCAATCCGGATAGAACACGCCGGCCGGCGACGTGGCCGGCAAATTCCGCAAATACAGATACTGGGCCGCGAAGTTCTCAATTAGAGCGGCGGACTTTGGATCGGCGAGCATGCGGCGCACCTGTTGCTCGAGGACCGCAGGGTTGCTGAGGCGGTTCTGGCTCGCGACGTTGATCAATTCGTCGTCGGGAATGCTGCTCCACAGGAAGAAAGAGAGACGGGAAGCCAGCTCGAGATCCGTGATGCGATAGGTCTGGCCCGCGGCCGCATTCGCCGGCTCTTTTTCGGCGCGCACGAGGAACTGCGGACTCGCCAGAATCCGCCGAAGCGCAAGCTCGATGCCGTCTTCAAAAGCGCCGTCGCGACGTCCTTCCTGATAGAACCCCATCAACGACTCCAGATCCGTCGCCGTTGCGGGACGCCGGTACGCGCGGCGCGCCAGAGTCGTGAGAATCTCTTTCGCGCAGGAATCTTCCTCTGTCGGCTTCGCCGGCCTGCACGTGAACACCTTGCGGACGCTGCGGGAATCTTCCGGTCGGATCGGCAAGAAAGGACCTTGGATCCGTAAAAATCCGATCACAGGAGGGTATTGAAGCTGCGCGATGGAGTTGTTCTCGAGCGACGTCCGTTCGTGGTGACGGATGCTGTCAAGAGTCGGGCGAAGACTGGTCGCGCCCAGGAACGTGGCGCCGACCATCCGCGATCCCGCCTTCACGGGCAACTTGATTTCCAGCTTTCCGTCGCCCTCGCCGGACATGCCCTGGCTCAGCCCCACGCCCCTGTAGTCGAACAACTGGACGCGCTCGCCGTCGATGCTGAGTTCGAGCTTCTCGCCGGGAATGAAGCTGCCAATGCCGTAGTTCTGGATCTCGAAGATGTATTCGCCGTCGGCGGGAAAACTATGGCGGACCAGCATCCCTCCGCGCGTGCCGAGCGGCAGGCCCTCGATATGCTGACTCTGCGACGTGTCCCCAGGCGCGATGTACTTCGCTTCGGTCGGAGTCTTCCAGTAACCCACGGCCATGCGCGCTACGCGCGCGGCCGCGGTGACGTAGGCTTCCAGAAGCGTAGGAGAAATTGTCAGCGAGCCCGCGATATTGTCGAACCCTCTTGCAGAATCGTCCGGCGGCAGGAACGTTGAAGCATCGATTTCCAAATCCAGAAGGTCTCGAACCGCATTCGCATATTCGGTCCGATTCAGACGGTGCAGGACGACCGAACCAGGATTGCGCGGCGCCTTTCGATCAATCTCCGCTTCCAGCCAGTCTCGAAGGGCTTCGTACTCGCCGAGGGACGGGCGGCGCACGCCGGGCGGCGGCATCACTCCCGCGCGAAGTTTCCGCACGACTTTCTCCCAAACCTCCGGGTGATCGCCGGCCGCCGCAATGTCCTCGCTTTCCAAGGATAAACCGCCCTGCCTCGAGCGGTCGTTGTGACACGTGACGCAGTACTGCCGCACAAGCGTACGCTGTGCGTCTACAGAGGTTGCCGGCGCAGTTGCGCCTGCACGCTGCACTCCCGCGACAGGCGTGGGTCCGCCAACAGCTACAACGAACGCCATGCTGCAGATGCCGAAGAGCCGATTCATTCCACCCCCACGGGGCGATAATTAGCCGCGAATGCCGCCGCTAACGCAAATGTGCGCACGCTGGGAGCGTTTCCCTGCGATTCCGGATAACTATCCAATCCCAGGCAACCACAGCGCAAGCATTTTTTACGATAATCTTTTTTGCGACTTAGGATAATCTATCGACAAATTCTTGAGAGGGGCCGGCGCATGAAACGCACTCTAATGACTTACGCGGCAATCCTGGCATCGGCCGGCGCCGCCTGGGCCGCCGGCAGCGATCTCGCCGACGCCGTCATGAAAGGAGACATTCAGGCGGCGCGTTCGCTCGTACAGCAGAAAGCTAACGTCAATACGCCGCAGACCGACGGAACAACGGCGCTGCATTGGGCTGTGCGCCGCGGCGATCTGGAAGTTGCCGAGCTGCTGATTCGCGCAGGCGCGAATGTTTCGGCCGCGAACCGCATTGGCGTGACGCCGCTGCAGCTTGCGGCGCTGGACGGCAACGCTGCGATGATTGAGAAGCTGATCAAGGCCGGCGCCGACCCTAATGCGCCGCTGACCCGAGAAGGAGACACGGCGCTGATGATGGCGTCGCGAAACGGGAAGCCCGACGCCATCAAGGCGCTCCTGGACAACGGCGCCGCGATCAACGCGCGTGAAACCTGGGGAGGAACAACGGCCTTGATGTGGGCCGTTTCCGAAGGTCATCTGGCTGCAGCAAAAATGCTGGTCGAGCGCGGCGCCGATGTAAACGCCCGTTCGCACTACGTGCCTGCCGTGAACGGGCGGGGCTTTGAGGGCAGGCTGCCGGTCAGCGGCGACAATCAGAGAGTTCAGGAATACGCCACCGGGTGGCTGACGCCGCTGATGTTCGCGGCCCGGCAGGGCGATCTGGAAATCGCGCGCCTGCTTGTGGACTCCGGCGCCGACCTCAACGCCGTCGGAGGCGATGGCAAGAACGCGCTGGCCCTGGCGATCTTCAACGGAAATTACGCCGTCGCATCGTTTCTGATTGACAAGGGCGCCGACGTGAATCAGGCCGACGCGCAGCGGTTCACGCCGCTCTTCTGGGCCGTCGACCGGCGGAACATGGAAAAAGGAAGCAACGGCTTCGCCTGGCTGACAACCGAAGATCCGCTGCCGTTGATCCGCAAATTGCTCGAGGCCGGCGCCAATCCCAATGCCGTTGTGAACAACACGCCGCGTTCCCGCAACCGGGGCGGCTCTCCGCGCATCGTGTTCGCCAGCGCGCTGATGCGCGCGGCCTTTGCCGGAGATCTGGAACTATCGAAGCTTCTCCTGGCTCACGGCGCGGATCCGCACGCTGTGTCTTCCGATGGAGAATCCATGCTGCAGGCGGCTGCGGGACTCGCCTTCATCAATGGCTATCACGCCGAGAGGACAGGTCCCGAACGCGTCGCTCTCGTCAAAATGCTCATCGAGCTTGGCGAGGACGTGAACTGGGCGGATCACTACGGCATCACCCCGCTGATGGCCGCCGCGAACCGCGGCGACGTTCCAATCATCCAGCTTCTGGTCGATGCAGGCGCGGACCTCGGCGCTTACGACCTGGGCAAGAAGCTCGACGGCGCGTTTCATTCCAGCATCGAGCCCTTGATGGCGGTGGACTATGCGATCGGCGTCGGGACTTTCGTTCCTAACAATTCTTTCGAGTACCACCATGAAGCAACCGAATTGCTGCTGCGCCTCATGAAAGAAAGAGGCATCCCGCACACGACGTCGGAGTGCACATTGCGGGGATTCACCTGCGCGATCGCCAACGTCGATCCGAAGACCGCGACGCCGCTGGAGATTGCAAGGATGAGACAGGTCCAGACCGGGTTCAAAGTGGACGGCATTGCAGGCGGGCTTGAAGTAAAGGATCCATCGCAGAACCGCGATTGACGTTCTGCTCCAAATGTCAAATGTGAGATGGTTGCTGTCGAATGTGAAATGAAGTTGGCGACATGGCCGGCTGACCCACTGGCCGGATGGCCGGCTTCGCATGGGAACCGCTCATAGCTCTTTCGCTGCTCTCTCGCTGCGACGATCGCGCCGTGATCCTCAAGACTGCCAGGAACGCTCCAGGCCGCCATATCGGCGCCTAGGTCCCACGTTCGGGCGCTTCGACTTCTTTGATCGGGCCATCCGGCCAGTCGGTCAGCCGGCCATGTCGTCAACTTCATTTCACGTTCGACAGCAACCATCTCACATTTGACATTTGGGGTAGACCACGCGTGCAGTTACAATGCGGCGCAGCACTTCCAAGGGGGATGCCGTGGTTCGAAAGAACCGGTGGGCCGCCATTGTTCTGAGGGCTGGCGTCGCTGTTCTGGCGGCGACGTTGATGGGCGCTTTGAGTCAGCCGCAGAACGCTTCTGTGCTCGCGCAGTCACAGACGGCTCCCGCAGCTGCAACCGCGTTGAAACAGTACTGCATGACATGCCATAACGAGCGCGCCAGGACCGCCGGGCTGGCGCTCGACGCCGGCATGTTGACCAACGTGGGGCGGCATGCCGAAATCTGGGAGAAAGTCGTACGGAAGCTTCGATCGGGCGCCATGCCTCCGCCGGGCGCTCCTCGTCCGGATTCTGCCACGTATGAATTGATGAGCTCCTTCCTGGAAGCGGAACTCGACCGCGCCGCCGCGGCCCGCCCGAACGCCGGCCAGCTTCCGTTGCTGCGCCGCCTGACGCGCACCGAATATCGAAACGCGATTCGCGATCTGCTCGACCTCGATGCGCTGCCGCAGGAGATGGATTATTCGATGCTGCTGCCGGCGGACAGCGCCACGAGCGGGTTCGACAACATCGCCGATCTGCTCTTCGTATCGCCAACGACCATGGAGCGCTACCTTGACGCCGCCAGAAAGATCAGCCGTCTGGCTGTCGGCGATACGACCGCGCCGGCCATGGTCAACATCCACCAGATGCCGTCAGAGCTGCCGCAGGACGTTCGCGCAGAGGACTTGCCGCCGGGGACGCGCGGCGGGTTGGCGATCCGCAGCTATTTCCCGCTCGACGGCGAGTACGCCGTGGAAGTGGAGTTGAGCGGGCGCTCCAACGATCCGCAACAGTTGTTGGAGATCTCGGTCGATGACCTTCGCGTGGCGGCGGCGCCGCCTTCCGGCGCGTCGTCCTTCACGATTCCGATCAAGGCTGGTCCGAGGAAGGTCGGCGTGACCTTCGTTCAGCGCAACGAGGCCCTGCCGGAAGCGACGCTGCTTCCAAGAATGCGAGGCCGCGGCCCACAGGTCGCCATCAACAAAGTGACGATCCGCGGTCCGTTCCACATTGCCGGTCCTGGCGACACTCCGAGCCGCAGGCGCATCTTCGTGTGCCGTCCCGCCGCCGGCGCTGATGAAACGGCGTGCGCGCGGCGGATTCTGTCGCAACTGATCCACCGCGCTTATCGCCGTCCAACCACCGATGCGGACCTGGAAGATCTCGTTCCGTTCTATGCAGCCGGGCGCGCCGAAGCGGGTTTCGATCTTGGAATCCAGCGAGCGCTGGAGCGGCTGCTGGTGAGCCCGCAGTTTCTGTTTCGCATCGAGCGGGCGCCTGCGGGCGTTCCTCCACAGACCGCGTTTCGGATCAGCGACCTCGAGCTGGCATCGCGTCTTTCGTTCTTTATATGGAGCAGCATCCCCGACGACGAACTGCTCGAAGCCGCGAGACGGGGCGATCTGAAGAATCCTGAAGTACTGGAAAAGCAGGTGCGCCGGATGCTCGCAGATCCGCGATCGGAGTCGCTGATCACGAGCTTCGCCGCGCAGTGGCTTTTCCTGGGCGACATCGCGCTGAAGGAACCCGACCCGCTGATGTTCCGGCACTTTGATGAATCGCTGCGGCGCGCCATGGCGCGCGAAACCGAGCTGTTTCTCGACAGCGTGCTGCGGTCCAACCGCAGCGTCCTGCGTCTGCTGGACGCCGACTATACGTTCCTGAACGAGCGGCTGGCTGATCACTATGGAATTCCGAACGTGAAAGGGAGCGATTTCCGGCGCGTCGCCCTTCCCGAAGGCAGTCCGCGCGGCGGCCTGTTGGGTCAAGGGAGCATCCTGACGCTGACGTCCTATCCAACGCGGACCTCGCCGGTGCTTCGAGGCAAGTATGTTCTGGAGAACCTGCTGGCTGCGCCTCCACCTCCGCCTCCGCCGGACGTCCCGGCTCTTGAGACGAGCGGCGAGAAGCGCGGCGAGTCTCTCACTCTGCGAGACGCGATGGTCCAGCATCGCGCGAATCCCGCATGTTCGGGTTGTCATTCCGCGATGGACCCGATCGGTTTCGCGATGGAGAACTTCGATGCGGTCGGCAGATGGCGAGAGCACGACGCAGGCAAGGCGATTGACGCTTCCGGCGTACTCCCGGGCGGCGTCGCATTTGACGGCGTGGCAGGCCTTAAGAAAGTATTGTTGAGCCGGCCCGAACAGTTTGTCGGCGCCTTTACGGAAAAATTGATGATGTATGCGCTCGGGCGCAATGTGCAGTACTACGACATGCCCGCCGTGCGCAGGATCGTTCGCGATTCGGAAAAGCAGGATTACACGTTTGAGTCATTGGTGCTGGGCGTCGCAAAGAGCGCGCCATTTCAGATGAGACAGTCGAGCAGCCTATGAAACACGTATTCATCACGAAAAAAGCATTGTCCCGGCGGACTTTCCTGCGGGGCGCGAGCGCCACGCTGGCGCTGCCGCTGCTGGACGCCATGACGCCGGCGCTTCAATCGCAGGCGCGCATGCCGGCGCCGCGTCTCGGATTCGTTTACATTCCGAACGGCGTCATCCAGAAGCTCTGGAAACCTGACGCGACAGGATACGGCTTCGAGCTGTCGCCGACGCTTGCGGCGCTGGCGCCTGTGAGGGGGCACGTGAATGTCCTGTCGGGGCTGGACCACTGGGAAGCGGAGAGCCGGGGCGACGGCACGGGCGATCACCCGCGCGCGTCGGCGGTATGGTTGACCGGCGTCCACGCCTACAACAGGACCAGGCCGGGAGTGCAGGTGCGCCTGGCAAAGACGGCCGATCAGTTCGCCGCGGACAAGATTGGCAAGGACACGCGCATCCCTTCGCTGCAGTTGACGCTGGAACGTCCGTCTCAGGGCGGCTGCGATTCCGGGGACTGCTTCTATTCGGACACCGTCTCGTGGCTGAACGAAACGACGCCGAATATGACCGAACCGCACCCGCGTCTTGTCTTTGAGCGGTTGTTCGGCGACGGCGGTTCATCCGAACAGCTCCTCGCGCGGGCCAAACGCGCCGGCAGCATTCTGGATTCCGTGAACGCGGAGGCGGCGCGTTTGGCCAGCACGCTCGGATCCGGAGACCGGACGAAACTCAACGAATACCTGGATTCCGTCCGGGAAGTCGAGCGGCGCATTCAGAACGCGGAAGCCGGCGGGCTGCAATCGATCGAGACGCCGGAACGTCCGACCGACATTCCCGACTCCTTTGTCGATCACGCCCGTGTGATGTTCGATCTCGCGGCGCTCGCGTTTCAGGCCGACATCACTCGCGTATTCACGCTCGTCGTCGGGCGGGAGCTGACCGGGCGCGCCTACCCGCACATCGGCGTTCGCGACGGCCATCACAACCTTTCGCATCATCGAGGCGACGCGGAAGCGATTTCGAAAGTCGCCAGAATCGACGCGCACCACGTGGAGTTGCTGTCGTATTTTCTTCAGAAGCTGCACTCGATCAGGGACCATGACGGAACTCTCCTGGACAACAGCCTCATCCTGTATGGCGGCGGCATGGGCGACGGCAATCTTCACGGGCACACGAATCTGCCTTGTCTGCTTGCCGGCAAGCTCGGCGGGAAGTTCAAGACCGGATATCACCTGGCGTATCCGCCTAGGACGCCCATGGCGAATCTGCTCCTCACCATCCTCGACAAGGTCGGCGTTCACCTGGACAGGCTGGGCGACAGCACGGGACGGCTCGCGCCGGATCCGTTGTCCGTTGCCTGACGGAGTACATATGAAGCGAGTAAGCCGGGCATTGCCGATTCTCGTGCTGTCCTTGAGCGCGACTGCATGGGCGGCTTCCGACGGGTTGATCGAAGCAGCGAAAAGCGGCGATGTCATCGGCGTACAACGACTGCTTCAGTCCGGCGCGCGCGTCAGCGCGGCGGAACCCGACGGTTCCACGGCCCTGCACTGGGCGGTCCGGCGGGAGAATGCGGAGATCGCACGAATGCTGATTGCGGCCGGAGCGGATCCCGCTGCGGCGACGCGCTACAACGTCACGCCGCTTTATCTCGCCGCCTCCAGCGGAAATGCGTCGATCATCGAGTTGCTGATCCAGGCCGGCGCCGATGCGAACAGCACGTCGCACGAGGGTCAGACGGCATTGATGACGGCTGCGCGCAACGGCAGAACAGACGCTGTTCGCGTCCTGCTGTCAGCGGGTGCGAGCTTCAACGTCCGGGAACCGGTGAAGGGACAAACCGCGCTGATGTGGGCCGCGGGCGCCGGCAACGCCGGCGCCGTGAAGCTGCTGGCGGAAGCCGGCGCCGACCTGCATATGAAATCGAGCGCAGGCTACACCGCGCTGCTCTTCGCTGTTCTGAACGAGCGTCTCGAGGCCGTACGCGCTCTGCTTGAGGCCGGCGCAAACCCCAACGATACGGCGCCCGACGGCACAAGCGCACTGAATATGGCCGTCGTCAATGCGTACTACGACGTGGCGTCGCTGCTGCTGGATTTCCGCGCCGATCCCAATGCATCCGATCCCCGAGGCTCCGCGCTGCATACGCTGGCGTGGCTGCGAAAGCCGGGCGCAAGCGGAACTGCAGCGGTCGGCGGGGACCTGGGCGGACCGCCGATGCCCACCGGACGCGTCAGTTCGTTGGAGCTCGCTGAGAAGCTGCTGGCGCATGGCGCCAATCCCAACACGCGCGTGTTCCTGGGCGAGCGCCGCTTCAGCAAGCTAGGCGGCTCGTCGACCAATCCGCCCAACATCGAACTCGGCCGGCACATCCTGACCTATGACGGCGCAACGCCCTTCTGGCTGGCCGCCAATAATGGGGACGTGGATTACATGCGCCTGCTGCTGGCCCGCGGCGCCGATCCGGTGATTCCTAACAAGTTCGGCGTCACGCCGCTCATGGTTGCAGCCGGTCTGAATTACTACGAAGGCGAAACTCCAGGGCCGTTTACCGGAACTCCCGAAGAAGAGCGGCTGGAAGCCGTCAAGCTGGCGCTGGACGCCGGCAACGACATCCACGCACGGGCGGACTTCGGCGACTACCCGATCCTCGGAGACCCCAAGTACACGGCGTACTACTATCCTCTGAATATCGACGATCTGCTGGATCTGGGCGTCGGCGATCCGCGCTGGGATGGCAGCACGGCCCTGCATGGCGCAGTCGTCTCCGGTCAACCCTCGATCGTGAAATTTCTTGTCGAGAAGGGCGCGAAGCTGGACGCAGTGAACGATTCCGGGTGGACCCCGTTGCTTCTGTCACGCGGTTTCTTTCTCGCGAACGCCGAAAAGGCGTATCCCGCAATCGAGCAGATACTCGTCAAGGCTTATCAAGCTCAGGGGCTTCCGATACCCGAACGCATGCCGACCCCACGCCCCATCGGAGAGGACAACCTCGCCCGAGAATAAGCCATGCTATCATTGATAGCATGGCTCAGTTGATCGTAAGAAACCTCGACGAGGATATCGTAAAACGGCTCCGCCGGCGGGCTGCCGACAGCGGCCGATCGGTGGAGGCCGAACACCGAGAGATCCTGCGGGAGGCGCTGATTGGGAAATCACAGCGTAAATCGTTGAAACAATACTTGCTGAAGATGCCGAATGTCGGCGCAGATGAAGACTTTGCCCGCAGGCCCGATAAAGGGCGAAGAGTCACGATTTGAACTACCTGCTTGATACGAACGTTGTCTCGGAGCTCCGTAAAGGAAAACGTTGTGATCCGAACGTCGCTCGCTGGTTCAGCAACGTTGATGAAAGGGCGATCTTCCTCAGCGTTCTCACCATTGGAGAGATTCGAATGGGCGTTGACCGGATTCGCCGACGAGACGCGAGGCGGGCCGCCAGTCTAAACCGGTGGCTGAAGGGACTGGTTGATGGCTTTGAAGATAGGATTCTGCACGTGGATCGGGACATCGCAGAGGAATGGGGTCGATTGAACGTTCCAGATCCACTGCCGGTAATACACGGCCTGCTTGCCGCAACCGCGAAAAAGCACAGTCTTTCTGTGGCCACGCGGAATACGAGGGACATCGCCCGAACGGGGGTTGATTACGTGAATCCGTTTGCGTGAGACGCTTCCATATTCACGAGTGACGCCCATCGTGTTACTTGACCAAACGATTGACCAACTCGGCCCCCTGGCGCCTACGGCTGCACGCACCTGAAGTTCTTCGCGTCGTTTGTACTTCCGGAGCCGACGTAGCGAGCCGCCTGCGGGTACGGGCACAAAGGCCGGGACATTTCGCTTTGTCCGCCGCGACCCGCGCTGCGCGTCGCGATGATCTGATCGGGCGCGACGCCGGATTCTCTCCAACGTTCCATGGCGCCGAGAAAGTCGGCCTGATCTGGCCCAACGCCGCCTCCACAATGGCCCACGCCGGGCATCAGAAACAAGCGCATCCAGTCATCCTGCTTAGGTCCGAGTTTCCGAATCACAGCTTCGTAGTAGTTGATGGTGTTTTCGGGGGCCGGACCGGGGTCGGCCCATCCGTGATACAGCAGCAGCTTGCCGCCGCGCGCCTTGAACTTCGTGAGATCGGGATCCGCCGCTTCAATGAAGCCGGCGTTCTTGAGCGCCAGCGCAAGGTCCGTCTCGAGGTCGAACGACATCACGTCCCAGTTGGGATCCTGACGGCCTACGTACCGCGGCATGTCGGTGAATAACGGGTTCAGGGGCTGTCCTGGAGTGGGAATCCGCCATCCCGCTTCAAAGCCCGGCGACCGTCCGGGATACACAACCTGGCCTTTGCTCGTCGTCACCGGAAGATACGCGCTCCTCGCGTTCTCAACCTGCGCGCGCGTGAGACAGTCCGGACCATCCCCGTCCTTGCACATCAGAACGGCAGGGTCGAACTTGCACATCCGGGGTTCGCTGACGATGTTGTCTTTGACGCCATCCTTCTCGTCGCACGCAGCCACGACGGCGTTTGCAAGAAGGCTGACCTTGGCCGGCGGAACGATCTTGGACGGCTCTCTTAGCATCCCAACCTGAAGGGACACTTGAGAAATATTGAGGTGGATCATGTTGTACACCGGCGCCCCCGCGATGATCGCATCGAAATCTTCCGGGTATCGTTGCGCTGCCATCATGCCCTGGCGGCCGCCGGTGGAACAGCCCTGGTAGTAGGACAACCGCGGTTCGCGCTTATAGAAAGCCTGGATGAGGGCTTTCGACTGAACCGCCATCTCGTGCATGGCGCGGTAACCAAAGTCGATCAACTTCTCAGGATGGCCCACCGCGAAGGACGCGCTGCCGCCTTTGTGGCCGGTGTCGTTCGACGCAGCGGCGTAACCGCGGCGAAGCCCGTTCGCGATGGCGGCGGTCTGAATGCTGCCCGCCCACCCGCCGTTGCCCACCGCGAGGAACTTGCCGTTCCAGTTTTCGGCGGGCATCCACAACTCCATTTCGATATGCGAGTCCCGCGAGGGCTTCAGCGTCGCCGCTACACGGCAATGGGCCGGCAGCGGGGCCTGTCCGCCACGCCCTGCGGGCGTTTGCGGCGCTCCTGCGGGAACGAAGGTCGCTTCGGTGATCGTGACGCTCGGCGCCGAAACGGACTTCAGGGCCTCGCAGGACGACTGTTGAACCGCCGTAGCAATGAGAGCCAGCATGACGATCATAAATGTCCACCTCGAACGCGGAGTATCTCAGAAGTTCTTGTCGACCTTAAAGAACAAACGTTCTCCGGAACTCTCCAACGGACTCAGCAAAAACAATGTGGCATTTTCGATGTGTCACGCATTTTGACCCCCTGCCGCCTTCGGCGGCTCTCCCCCTCGAAGGGGGAGAAAAGGCCTTACTTAGCGGGCCGGTTTGGAGTGTTTGTCGAAGAACTTGAAAATATCCGGCATGCCGATTCCGATCACGTTGCCGTGGTCGCCTCCCGCGATTTCGTGGTACTCGTGGGTCATGTTCAGTTCCTTCAGCTTGTCGGCCCACCGGCGTGTGTTTGCCACGGGAACCGCGGTATCCATGTCGCCCTGAACGATGATCACAGGCATGTCCTTGATCGATGCCAGCGAGTCGGGATTGAGGCTGAATGCGGCGGGAGCGATGGCCGCGATCGCAGCCCAATTCGACGGATGCTTCATACCGAGATAAAGGGCGCCGGCGCCGCCCATGGAATGACCCATCAGATAGGTGCGACGCTCATCGACGTTGAACTCCTTGCGAACTATGTCCAGAACATTCATCACGTCTTTCTCGCTGAGCTCGCGCACTTTCGCCGCATCAGTGACGGCGGTTCCACCGGCTGTCGACCCGAAGCCTCGTCCCGCTCCGCGTTGAGGCGCCGGATTCGCTGCGTTTGCAGCGCCGCGTCCCCCGCGCGGAGCGCCTGCCGGAATGCCATACCAACCTCCCGAGTTATAGCCCATCGGAGCAACCAGGATGTAGCCGCCCTGCTCCGCCAGCTCCACAGCGCGGAAGGTCTCGCGCACCATCGTGTTCTGGTCGCCGCCCAAGCCATGCAACGCAACGATCAAGGGATTCTTCTTGTTCTGGCTAACTTTTGAGGAGACGAACAGCGCGTATGGAAGCTGTTCGTTGGTGTCCTGGAACAGATAAGTGCGCTGCTGAACGCGAGGATCGACGGCCCCGCGCTGCCCTCCGCCGCGAGCAGCCTGCTGTCCGGCGGCCGTCGCCGCTGGGCCAGGCTGTTGGCCCTGCTGCGCGAATTGAATTTGGACTGCGGCGATCTGGAAGCTCAACAACAGTCCCGCGCCCAGTCCCAGTTTCATGCGAAATCTCGAGGTCATGGATGCTCCTTTCAGAGTGTCGAAGTGAAGATGCCGCGCCACGATAAGCTATCGGTCCGGTAAGCACCCGTCAAGTTCAAAAGATTATCGTAAGAAAGATTATCAGATGTAATTAAGGCAAGCTCCGTCTGGATGGCAGGGTATCGTATAATCGATTGCGCTCTCAATTTTGGGCCTCAGATGACAAATTCAGGAACGATTTTTCAGAAACTACAGCCCGTCTCCAAGAAAATGCGGGTCGTAGCCACATTGAAGGAAGCAATACTTTCCGGCGCACTTCAATCGGGAGATCAGATCGTCGAAGGCAAGTTGGCGCAGCAGCTTGGCGTAGGCCAAGGGCTTATCCGGGAAGCCCTGATCGAACTCGAGCATCAAGGCTTCGTCCAGCGCTCGCCATTCTCATGGACGCAGGTAACGACGCTTACGAACGAGGATGCCAACCAGATATTCGAAGTCCGAATCGAAGTGGAACCGTTGGCTTTCGCGTTAGCCGCAACGAAAGCGAGCCCGGAGCAGATCGCTGAGTTGTGGAACCTGGTTGCAAAGGCCCGGCAAGGCGCCGCGTCGCGGGACCTCGATATTTTTTTCGAAAACCATCTTGCCTACCGTCGAAGGGTATGGGAACTGTCGGGAAACCGATTTCTCAAGGAAACGCTGGAGCGCCTCGTGGCGCCGCTCTATGCGCTCTATCTGATGAGGGCCAACTTCAATCGTGAAGGATTGTTTCAGACGATCCAGGACTGCATCGAGCATCAAGAGGCGACCTTACGGGCTTTTGAGGCGGGGAACGCTCAAGAGGCTGCATCCATCGTCCGACGCTTCCTGCAACAGATGAAGGACAGCCTGGGCTCAAAGTTGCTAGCGGGAAGCGAGCCGGCTGACCGCGCCTGATTGCGCCAAGCGGCCATCAGCCGCCGAGCGACGGGTTCACGCCAAGCCCACCAGTACGATAGACTCTCGTCACAATTTAACCAACGAGGTTGCGCGTATGGTCATGACAAAAGAAGAACTGATTGCATCCTTCCAAAACGAAGTGCGGATTCTCCTGCATCTGGCCGGCAAAGTGGATCGGCAAAAGCTGGACTACCGTCCGACAGCCAAGCAACGCAGCACGCTCGAGTTGCTCCGTTACCTGGTGGTCATGGGGCCCATGATGATTCGAGCAATCCGGGCCGGCGCCTTCGACGGGGCCGCGTGGCAAGCAGCGGTTGACGAGGCGAATGCGATGGACTTCGATCAGGTGGTTGCAGCCATTGAAAAGCAGCACGCCGCCTACGCCGGCCTGCTTGCAGAGTTTTCCGATGCGGACTTCCGCGCGGAAATCGATCTCTTCGGCAGGGGGAAAGTCAGCCGCGGTTCGGTGATCGTGAATATGGTTCTAGCGGGGTGCGCCGCCTACCGGATGCAATTGTTCCTCTATTTGAAAGCGTGCGGCCGCGAGGAACTGAACACGATGAACCTGTGGGCTGGGATGGACGCTCCCTTCCCTGCCGCCTGAGGAATGGCGCCGACTCTTGATGACGAGATCGATGCGTTGTTTCAAGCGCCGCTGACTGAATTCACAGCGGCGCGGAACGCCCTCGCGTCACGACTGAAGAAAGCCGGACGGATCGAAGAAGCCGAACGAGTGAAGGCGCTCTCTAAGCCGCCCGTTTCGGCGTGGGCCGTGAATCAACTCTACTGGAAGCATCGAGAGTCCTTCGGCCAGTTGATCAGCGCTGTGGAACGGCTCGGCAAGGCCCATGCCGAGCAAGCTGGGGGCAAGCCGGCCGACGTCTCCGGACTGCTGGCCGCCCGACGCGACGCCCTCACCCACCTTTTGCGTCTCGCTGACGCGCTCCTGCGCGACCGCGGACACGGCGCGGCGCCGGACACGATGCGGCGGATCTCGACGACGCTGGAAGCGTTGTCTACGTATGCGTTGTTTTCCGACGCGACGCAAGTCGGACGCTTGACGCACGATCTCGACCCGCCCGGATTCGAATCTCTCGCCGCGCTGATTCCAGCCGCGCCGCGACGTGACGTTTCCGTTCAGCCGTTTCCAAAAGCAGCCCCGCGTCAAGAAGCGTCTCCTGCAAAGGTTGCGGCGGCCAAGGCGCGGCTGCAGGCGGCAGAGCAGGCCCTCCGCGAGGCCGAGTCGCGTTTCGAGAAGGCAAAGGCCGCCGCCGAAGAAGCTCAGGAACGCGCCAAGCGCCTGGCCGACGAAGCGGACGCCGCCGCGCAACGCCTCAAAGACGCGGAGCGCAGCGTCGAGCAGGCGCGCCAGGATTTGCGTCAACGTGATCGGCCTCCGGACGACGCTGCAATATAATCTCGATGGATGGCAAGAGGCTGGGAAAGCAAATCCGTCGAAGAACAGATCAGCGCACGGCAAACTGAATTCAGCGAGCGGCGCAAGCCGCCGCTTACACCCTCAGAGATGCAAAGGCTGCGCCGTCTTGAAGGGTTGCGCCTCGCGCGCATTCATACAGAGAACGCACTCCACGCGGCGCGGGACGCAGGACGGCGATCGATGCTGGAGCAGGCCCTGGCGGATCTCGATGCGCAAATCGCGGAATTGTCCGGGCGGCCTACTCCACCTGCTCGACCTTAATGAAATTCGTCTTTCCTGGAACGTGCAACGGCACGCCGCCTGTGATGACGACATGTTGGCCGGAGTCGACATGACCCGCGCTTTTCGCGGCGCCGATTGAACCGTGGATCTGGTCGTCGATGGTCGTTGACGGCGGTACGAAGATTGGTTCGACGCCCCACGAGAGCGCGAGGAAGTCGTGCGTTGATTCATTCGGCGTTGTGGCGACAATGGGCTGCTTGGGCCGGAATCTCGACACGAGCCGCGCCGTCGACCCCGAGGACGTCGGCGTGATGATCGCTGCGGCGCCGATTTCTTTTGCAATGAAATAGGCAGAGCGCGTGATGGCGTCGCGGACGCCGGCGATTTGGGGTTGACTCTCGAACTTCGACGCGTTCAGCGCCGCTTCTGCAGTTCGTACGATGCGGTCCATCATCTCCACGGCTTCGACAGGATATTGGCCCACGGCGGTTTCTTCCGACAGCATCACCGCGTCCGTGCCATCCAACACGGCGTTGGCGACGTCGGCGGCTTCGGCGCGGGTGGGGCGCGGACTGTCCACCATCCGCACGAGCATCTGCGTGGCCGTGATGACGGGCTTCCCTACAATGTTGCACTTCTGAATGATGGCTTTCTGCACCAGAGGCACGGTCTCGATATCGATCTCGACGCCCAAGTCGCCGCGCGCCACCATGACGGCGTCCGACGCTTCGACGATTTCATCGATGTTGGCGACCGCTTCGTGCTTTTCGATCTTCGCCACTACCGGGACCGAGGCCCCGCGCCGTTTCATGACTCGACGTATCTTCTCGATGTCGGAAGCCGTGCGGACGAAGCTGAGCGCCACGGCGTCGACGCCCTCTTCAAGGCCGATCTGCAAATCGCTTCGATCCTTTTGCGTCATTGAATCCGTGTGAACCGGCGAATCGGGAAGATTGACTCCCTTGTGCGAAGTCAGCGTTCCCCCGACGATTACGCGACAAACAATTTCCGGCGTTCGCACGCTTTCAACGCGCAGTTCGATGTTCCCGTCCGCCAGCAGAATGGAATGGCCTTCTGCGACTTCTTCCGGCAGCGACTTCAGTGAAACGGAAACGCGTCGCGCGTCTCCAACGACGGGCTCCGTCGTCAATACGAATTCCTGTCCGGGTCTCAGGCGCGCGCCTCCTTCGCCGATGCGGCCGATCCGTATTTTGGGACCCTGAAGATCCTGGAGGATGGCGACCGGCTTCTTCAGAGCCTTGCGGACGCGCTGAATGCGTCGCAAGAGGGCGCGATGGTAGTCGGGCAAACCGTGGGAAAAGTTGAGGCGGGCCACGTTCATTCCGGCGCCCATCAGTCTCGCGAGCATTTCTTCGGAATCCGACGAAGGCCCAATCGTGCAGACGATCTTAGTGCGGCGCTTCATGAACCTCTGTTTCCACGAACGTCTTCAGGAATGCTGGATTTCAGGCGCTCTGCAGCTTCCTGTATTTCGGGCGCGCCGGGACGGATGCGCTTTGCTTCCTCGAGCGCGGCGAGCGCCTCACGCGCGTTTCCCATCTTTTGGTACGCAGAAGAAAGCGCGATATAGGCGTCGAAGGAGTGGGAATCAGCGTCCAGCGCCTGATGCAGCCGTTCCATCGCCCGGTCGATCTGACCCGTCTCGAGATGAACACGCGCGGCCTCCACTGCGGCGGCCGTGTTTGAAGGATTCAGCGCAAGAACGCGATCGTAGTTCTCCAACGCCGCACGCCATGAACGTTGACGCGCATGATGATTGCCGAGGTTCAGATACGCGCCTTCGTGCTCCGGATCGGTTTCTGCGGCGCGCGCGAGCAGCTTCAGCGCGAGATCGGGGCGTCCGCCGTTTCCGTGAATCAACGCCAGATTGTTCATTGCTTCGAAGCTCAGAGGACTGGCGCGAATGGCGCGCTCGTAGTGCGCCGCAGCCTCTGACACGCGGCCCAACTGATCGAGAGTCCAGGCGAGATTGTACAGATAGCTGGCGTTGCCGGGCTCGAGTTCGACGGCGCGCTTCATGGACTCGAGCGCGCGTTCCGGTTCGTTGCGAGCCAGCGCGAGAGTCGCGAATCGCGACCACACTTCGGCGCGGTTGGGGTGCGCCTCTCGCGCGCGTTCGTTATAGCGCATGGCGTCGTCAATGCGGTTGAGTCGTTGATAAGCGGTCACGATCGTCATGAGCGCGTCGAACTCGGACGGCGCCGTATCCAGAGCCGCGAGAGCTTCTCCGGCGGCCTTGTTGTAGAAATAAGGGTCGTATAGCCCCGCGTAGCGATAGACGAGCGCCTTCTGAATCGGCGGCGCAGAGCGGAGCACGTCTTCAAGCTGCGCCAACACGAAATAATCCCGCTCGATTCTTTCCGCCCGGAAAGCCTCTTGCCAGTGACGGCGCTCGCCGGTAATCGCCGCGAGGGCGATCTCGGCGGACAGCTTATGAACGCCCGCGGCCGACGCGCGGCGGTAAGCGCGGACTGCTTCCGCCGCGTTGCCTGCCATCGAATAGGCCTTGCCCAATTCAAGATCCAGACCCACCGGCCCGTGATACAGGCCGGCGACCGCAATAGCCTCGTCAGGACGTCCCGCAACCAGAAGGTCACGAACGAGCCCGGGCCGCAGATCCGCGCGCGCCGGTTCGCGCGCCAAAGCAAGTTGCGATTCGAGGATTCGACGCTCCGCTGCGGCGCGTTCGAACCGCGTATGGAGCTCGTGAGCGCGCCGGAATTGTTCCTGCTTCACAAAGAATCGGAGGGCCAGATTCTGAATGGCCTTGTTGACGTCCGGCGTCTGATCGAACAGAGCGCGAAACTTTGCTGCATCGTCCTGATCCAGGTAAACCTGAAACAGCAACTCGATCGCATCCAGGTTCCCACCATCCAGTTTTCGGGCTTCGAGCCCGGCTTTTTCAGCGTCTACATAATTACGCTGCAGCCAGTGAGCGCGGCCCAGCATCAACAACGCATCGATGGAATCGCCCGCAATCTCCGCGGCTTTGCCGGCTTGCTCTAGAGCGCCCGCGCCATCGCCGAGCCTGATGTATGTGGACGCAAGACCCATTCGCGGATCCAGCGCGCGCGGACTTTCGCGGATTGCAGCCTGGAATTCCTCGATCGCAGCCCGATAGAGATGCAGCCGCAGATACGCGGCCCCGAGATAGGACTTCACTTCCGTTCGATCGCGCGAATCTTGTGGAATCTCGCGCAGCGCCTGGAGGGCGGAGAGGTAGTTCTCCGACGTAAAGAGCGCCCGGACCCGAGCCAGCCGGTGGTCCGGAACGCCCGGCTGTGATCGAGTGACAATGAATATAGACGTAAGAACCAGGACGACTACGGCGGCGAGGCCGCCGACGCCAAGCAACAGGCGACGCGTCATCCCGACATTATACGGCCGGGCGCTGCGCGGTTTTGGTTACAATACCCAGTTTGGTTCAACCTAAGAAAGGAGCGCAGACGTGAGCACTGCAGTTGCGAACAGCCGGATCGACCGCGTCGCACGGTTCTACGATTCGACGATCGGCAAGAAAGCCGTCATGGCGGTCACCGGGCTGATTCTATTTGGATACCTCATCGTTCATATGCTCGGGAATCTTCAGTTCTTTCTGGGACCGGAAGTCATGAATCGTTATGCGGAGATGCTCCATGGAAACCCTCCTCTGCTGTGGGGCGTGCGCGTGCTCCTGCTGGTCTCGGTCATTCTTCACGCCGGCGCGTCGATTCAACTGTGGAAGCTCAAGCAGATCGCAAGACCCGTTGCGTACGTGAAGCCGGGACGCGTCCAGGCGACGTTTGCGTCGCGCACCATGATGCTGAGCGGCCCGATCATCGGCGCATTCGTGGTGTATCACCTGCTCCATATGACCACGGGCGATGCGCATCCCCAGTTCGTTCCTCTCCGGCCCTTTGAAAACCTGCTCACCGCGTTCCGTAACCCCATTGTCTCCGCCGTCTACGTGGCTTCCATGATCTTTGTAGGCTTTCATCTGAGCCACGGCGCGTGGAGCATGTTCCAGTCGGTCGGCTTCAACCATCCTCGATACACGCCCTTCCTGAAGAAGTCCGCCGCAATCGTCGCGTGGATCCTGATCGCGGGCTTTATCTCGATCCCAATCGCCGTGATCACCGGCGTCGTGGGTTAGGAGCAAGCAATGGAACTGATCTCGAAGTGCCCGTCCGGACCGATCGAAACTCGTTGGGACCGATGGAAGTTCGAACTCAAGCTGGTCAACCCCGCCAACAAACGCAAATTCAACATCATCGTCGTGGGGTCTGGGCTGGCGGGAGCGTCCGCCTCGGCAACGCTGGCGGAGCTTGGCTACAACGTCAAGTGCTTCTGCTTCCAGGACTCGCCGCGCCGCGCCCACAGCATTGCAGCGCAGGGCGGAATCAACGCCGCGAAAAACTATCAGAACGACGGCGACAGCATCTACCGCCTTTTCTACGACACGGTGAAAGGCGGCGATTTCCGCGCCCGTGAATCCAACGTGTACCGTCTGGCGCAGATCAGCGTGAACATCATCGATCAGTGCGTCGCGCAAGGCGTACCCTTCGCTCGCGAATACGGCGGCGCCCTGGCGAATCGATCATTCGGCGGCGCGCAGGTTTCGCGCACTTTCTATGCGCGCGGGCAGACGGGGCAGCAGTTGCTGTTGGGCGCGTATCAGGCGCTCGAGCGTCAGATCGGCCTCGGAAAGGTCGCCATGTTTCCTCGCACGGAAATGTTGGAACTGATTGTCATCGATGGAAAGGCCCGAGGAATCGTCACGCGCGACCTGGTGACCGGAAGAATTGAATCGCACCTGGGCGACGCGGTAGTCCTTGGCACAGGAGGCTACGGAAACGCCTTTTATTTGTCGACAAACGCCAAAGGCTCGAATTGCACGGCGATCTGGCGCGCCCACAAGAAGGGCGCGGCTTTTGCGAATCCGTGCTTCACTCAAATTCATCCCACCTGCATCCCGGTCACCGGCGACTATCAGTCGAAGCTCACGCTGATGAGCGAGTCCTTGCGGAACGACGGACGCATCTGGGTTCCGAAGAAGCAAGGCGACCCACGGCCCCCGAATCAGATTCCCGAGGAAGACCGCGACTACTACCTGGAGCGGCGCTATCCGAGCTTCGGCAATCTTGTGCCGCGCGACGTGGCTTCCCGCGCAGCCAAGGCCGTTTGCGACGAAGGGCGTGGAGTGGGCTCGGGGCTGGGCGTTTACCTGGATTTCGCCGACGCGATCCGGCGGCTCGGCAATCAGGGAGTTAAGGAACGCTACGGCAACCTGTTCGACATGTATGAACGCATCACAGGAGAAAATCCGTATGAAGTTCCGATGCGAATCTACCCGGCGATCCATTACACGATGGGTGGATTATGGGTGGACTACAACCTGATGACGACGATTCCGGGGCTCTATGCGATCGGTGAAGCGAACTTTTCGGATCACGGCGCAAACCGCCTTGGGGCAAGCGCGCTGATGCAGGGCCTGGCCGACGGCTACTTCATTCTGCCTTATACGATCGGCGACTACCTGGCGACCACCAGGCTGGAACGCGTCGATCCGGACCATTCCGCCGTCCGCGAAGCCGAAGCCTGCGTCCGGCAAACGACGCAACGGTTGCTCGAATGCCGCGGCAAGAGGACGGCGACGTCCTTTCATCGGGAACTCGGAAAGCTGCTTTGGGATGAATGCGGAATGGCGAGGAACAAGAACGGTCTCGAGCGCGCGATGCGGCGCATTCCGGAATTGCGCGAAGAATTCTGGGAGAACGTCACCGTGCTCGGAGGCGGCGAAGAACTCAATCAGGCGCTGGAAAACGCCGGCCGGGTCGCCGACTTTCTCGAGTTTGGCGAGTTGATGTGCCTGGACGCCTGGCATCGCAACGAATCCTGCGGCGGACATTTTCGCGAGGAGTACCAGACTCCCGACGGGGAGGCGCTGCGCAACGACGCCGAATACTGTTATGCGGCCGCGTGGGAATACAGCGGTCCAGGAAAGCAGCCGATCCTCCATCGGGAGCCGTTAACCTTCGACTACGTTCAACCCGCCCAACGGAGCTATAAATAGGAATGAAGCTGATTCTGCGCATCTGGCGTCAAAAGAGCGCCGCCAATCCCGGCCGGATGGTCGAGTACACGGTGACGGCCAACGAACATATGTCGTTTCTGGAAATGCTCGACGTGTTGAACGAAGAACTGACGGCGAAAGGCGAAGAGCCTGTCGCCTTCGATCACGACTGCCGGGAAGGCATCTGCGGCTCGTGCGGCTTCGTGATCAACGGCGTCGCCCACGGGCCCGAACGCGGGACAACCGTCTGTCAGCTCCACATGCGGCACTTCAAAGACGGCGAGGTGCTGCACCTGGAGCCCTGGCGAGCGCGCGCGTTTCCGGTAGTGAAGGATCTCGTAGTAGACCGAAGCGCGTTTGACCGCATCATCGCCAGCGGCGGCTTCATCACCGCCCCGACGGGCGGCGCTCCCGACGGCAACGCCATCCCAATCCCAAAACAGAACGCGGATCTTGCAATGGACGCCGCGGCCTGCATCGGCTGCGGCGCCTGCGTCGCCGCTTGCCCGAATGCTTCGGCCGCTTTGTTTGTCGGCGCCAAGATCAGTCATCTCTCGCTTCTGCCACAGGGTCAGCCTGAGCGCCGTCAGCGCGTGCTGAAAATGCTCGCACAGGTCAAACAAGAGATGTTCGGCAGTTGCACGAACATCGGCGAATGCGAAGCCGTCTGCCCGAAAGAAATCCGTCTCGAAGTCATCGCTCGCATGAACCGGGATTACCTGGTCGCAAGCTGGACCGAGCGGGGCGAAGCTGAACGCGCGGACGGAATATGAGGGATTTCGGATTGCGGATTGCGGATTTTGGATTCCCTAAATCCGAAATCCGACATCCGAAATCCGAAATCCCAAGGAGGTTTTGTGCTTCAAAAAGGCGTGAAGATTGATCCGCCATCCGGCAAGCTCGGCGTACTGATTCCGGGACTCGGCGCAGTGAGCACCACGTTTATCGCCGGCGTCGAGGCCGTCAAGAAGAAGATTGCGTTGCCCATTGGCTCCCTCACTCAGTTGGGAACGATCCGGCTCGGAAAACGCACGGAGAGGCGGGTTCCGAAGATTCGGGAATTCGTGCCGCTCGCGGGCATTGAAGATTTGGTTTTCGGCGGGTGGGACATTTTTGAGGACAACTGCTACGAAAGCGCCCTCAAAGCAGGAGTGCTGGAAAGAGGCCTCCTGGAGGCGGTGCGTCCCGAAATAGAAAAGATCGTCCCGTGGAAAGCAGTTTTCAGTCAGGAATATGTCAAGAAGCTGCACGGTCCGAACGTCAAGACCGGAAAGACCAAGATGGACCTGGCCGAGCAGGTCATCGACGACATCCAGCAATTTCGAGCCAGGCACAAGCTCTCGCGCATGGTGATGGCGTCGTGCGCAAGCACCGAGGCGTATTTGAAACCCGAAGCGGTCCATGCTTCGCTGCCAGCCTTTGAAAAGGCACTGGCGGCAAACGATCCGGCGATTGCTCCCAGCATGATCTATGCGTACGCCGCTCTGCGGTCGGGCGTTCCATTTGCGAATGGCGCGCCCAGCCTCACGGTCGACATCCCGGCGCTCACCCAGCTCGCCCAGGAAAAGGGCGTTCCCATCTGCGGCAAGGACTTCAAGACGGGCCAAACGTTGATGAAGACGATTCTCGCGCCTGGTCTGAAATCCAGAATGCTCGGCTTGCGCGGCTGGTTTTCGACCAACATTCTCGGCAACCGCGACGGCGAGGTTCTGGACGATCCGGATTCGTTCAAAACGAAGGAAGAGAGCAAGCTGTCGGTGCTGGAACAGATTCTGCAGCCGGAACTGTATCCCGACCTGTACAAGGATTTCACGCATAAGGTTCGAATCCACTATTACCCGCCGCGCGGCGACAACAAGGAAGGCTGGGACAACATCGACATCTATGGATGGCTCGGATACCCGATGCAGATCAAAATCAATTTCCTCTGCCGGGACAGCATCCTCGCGGCGCCGATCGTGCTCGATCTGGTATTGTTTTTGGATCTGGCACAAAGGTGCGGTATGCGTGGAATCCAGGAGTGGCTAAGCTTCTATTTCAAGAGCCCCATGTGCGCAGCAGGATTGTATCCGGAGCATGACTTATTCATTCAGCTCATGAAACTCAAGAACACGCTGCGGTACCTTCGCGGAGAAGATCTGATCACTCATCTGGGCATGGAGTATTATGATTGATTGCATTACAAGTCAGAAATTCACTAGAATCGGGCCGCCGCAGGAAGCTTCACTGCAAGCGGTTCTGGCGCTAGCCCGCGGACGCCTTGGATTTCTGAGGAGGTCGATTTTCACAATGAAGACAACCGCATATCTGGGAACTCTCGTGCTGCTGATCCTGGCTCTCGCAAGTCCGGGCCTCGCACAAACGCAGGCGGACGCCGACGCGGCCTACAGGGCTATTTATGACATCGGCGCGAACCCAAAGGATCCGAAATACGACGCGAAGAAGGCCGCGCAGCTCAGTGAAGAATACCTCGCCAAGTTCAAGGAGGGCGGCCCCGGCGCCGGCTATCGCGACGCTGTCTTCCAGGTCATGTTCAACGCTCATGTCGCCACGAAGAATCTGCCCAAGCTTATTGAGATCGCAGAGCGCCTCGGCGAGTTGCATCCCAGCGCTGATCCAAAGTTGAAGGCCCAGGTATATAGCACGGCAATGGCGGCCGCCAACGAGTCCAAGAATACGGCGAAGGTTATTGAGTTTGGTGAAAAGACCGTTCAGCTAGACGCCAATAACATCAGTGCGCTGTACATGCTGGTAATGGCGATCCCCGCCACCCTGCCGCAGGACGCCGCAGCCAAAGACGCGGCTCTCGGCAAGGCCCTCGATTACGCCACAAAGCTGAAGGGCGTGGCCAAGCCGCAGGGAGTCGACGAGGCTCAATGGAATGTGGTCCGGCAGGCCGCGTTGTCGACCGCCGGCTTCGTGCATCTGACGCGATCGCAGTACACCGAGGCTGCAACCGAGTACGAAGAAGTTGTAAAGCTAAACCCCAAAAACCAGGACGGCTGGTTCCGGCTGGGCAGCGCCTATCAGGGTTTGACCGTTGCAGCCCAAAAGGAAGTGCTCGGGGCGTACACCGCAGAGAACGATGCTAAGACCGCGAAGGCGGAACAGGCGCGAATTGACGAGCTGGTTGCAAATCGCACGAAGCTGGAAACGGACTACCAGGAGAAGCGCGATAAAGCCATTGACGGGCTGGCGAAGGCCGTAGCCGTCGGCGGCCCCTTGTCGTCTGTCGCGCGCGACGCCCTTGAGAGGCTTTATAAAAACAAGAACAACGATTCCCTCGAAGGCCTCGACGCGCTGATCGCCCAGAAGAAGGCGGAGTTGGGAACGGAATAAGGATTTCGAATTTCGGATTTCGGATTTCGGATTTCGGATTTAGGTAAAGCCGGAATCCAGATTCCCTAAATCCGAAATCCGCAATCCGCAATCCGAAATCTCAGCCTACCGCGCCTCGACTTCCTTCTGCGCCGCGCGCTCTTCCCCGCCCTGCGCCAGCATCATCAGATTTCGCTGCGGAATCTCGATTCCGGCGTGTGCGAAAGCGCCTTTGATGCGCCGCCGCCATTCCCGCATGACTTCCCACTGTTTGAGAGGCGGGGTTTTCACGATCGACCGGATCGTCACGCCTTCCTCGGACAGGCGCTCGATGCCCAGCACCTGCGGCTTCTCCAGAACGTGGTCCGGCATGTCCTGCAGCAGGCCGGACCCGATGCGTTCCAGTATCTGAAACACACGCTCCAGATCCTCTCTGTGGGAGACGGTCACGTCGATCACGGCGCGGGCCCAGTCTTTCGTGAGAACGGTCACGGTTTGGATGGTTCCGTTCGGTATGACATGGACCTGGCCTTCGAGGTTGCGCAGAACCGTGACGCGCAGCGTCATCCGCTCCACAACGCCGTCCTGCTGTCCGATACGGACGACGTCTCCGACGCCGTATTGATCCTCGAAGAGAATGAAGAATCCTGCGATGAGGTCTTTTATCAAACTTTGCGCCCCGAAGCCGATCGTAAGGCCGAGAATTCCCGCGGTCGTGAGCAGAGCGCGCACATTGATCTCAAGCGCATCTGCGATGCTGAGAAGGACTACGACTCCAACCGCCATACGGCTTGCGCTGCGGATGATGAGTTTGAGTTTTTCGATCCGCTGCTCCGCGCGTGGATCCCCCCGCTTCTCCGGAGGCATGATGGCGCCGAGGCGCTTAATCCCCGATTCGATAAGACGCACAATGACGAAGCCCAGCACGAGGAAGAAGGCGATTGAGAGGAGCCGCTCCAGCAGGTCGGGCCTGAAAACAGTCGAGAACCACTGGTCGAGGGACTGCAACATAATTCGCGGCTAGTGTATCACGAGCGAAATACGTGATTCGGGCGGCAGGGGGTCAAGACGGCATCGTTCCGATTGCAGTGACGGCGAAGACTACATTAGAATCACGACCACTTACGAGTTCGGAGGTCCATCCGCACATGAGACGAGTCGTCGCCGTTGGTCTGCATGCTCTTTTTGTCTTTGTCCTGATGACGCCTGCTTTCGGCCAAGGCGGGGAAAATAACGCCTACCAGGCCATCCAGGATGAAATGACCTTTCAAAGAAAGCTTCAGCTGATCAAGGACTTCATCCGAAACTACAGCAATTCCCAATACCGTCCCGATCTCGACATACAGTTGATGAGGATGTACACCCAAAACAAGGATTGGGGAGAAATGCTTCTCCACGCCGACTCGTTTCGGTTGACGCAGCCAAGCGCGGATGCCAGGTCGAGAGTGTCCATCTACACGCTCGCGATGGTTGCGGCCGGAGAACTCAAAAACTTTGAGAAAGTCCAGGAGTTCGGCGACCGTGTTCTCGAGGCTGACCCGAACGATCTCAATGCTCTGAATATGCTGACCTCACTGATCACGGACCGGCTTCCCCAAGACGCCGCCGCACGAGATGCGGCGCTCAACAAGGCCCTTGGCTATGTGAAACGAGCCGCGGCGGCGCCGAAGCCGGCGAATATCCCGGATGCCGACTGGACGCGCGCGCAGGCCGGCGTGAAATCCAAGCTCGGCTTCATTCACCTCAACAAGGGTGAATTCGCCGAGGCGGGAAAGGCCTACGAGGAGGCTGTCAAAGGCAATCCAATCGACGGGTTGTCTCAATACCGGCTGGGCCTGGCGTACTTGTATCAACTGCCGCAGGTGCTGCAGGCGCTGCAGGCGGCCGTGAAAAACCTGCAAGAGGCCCACGCGGCCAAAGCCGACGAGAAGAAGCTCGAAGAGCTGATCGCAAAACAGCAAGAGCTGGAAAAGGACGTCGTTCAGAAGCGCGATCTCGCCATAGACGCCTTGGCGCGCGCGGTCGCGATCTTGGGTCCTGCGGGAGCGGAGGCCCGCAAGCAGCTCGAGCCGCTGTACGCCAACAAGAACAATAAGTCGCTGGACGGTCTGGACCAGTTCATCAGTTCGAAGAAGGCCGAACTCGGACTGTAGTTATCGTCTGGAACTCTTTCGATGGTCCGCAAGCACCGCGAAGACCCTTCCCACGTCGTCTCCATCATCCTTGCTGGCGGCGCCGGGAAGCGCCTTTTCCCGCTGACTCAGGACCGGTCGAAGCCTGCCGTGCCGCTAGGCGGCAAGTACCGTCTCATTGACATCCCGATCAGCAACTGCATTAACTCGGGGCTGAAGCGGATCTTTGTGCTGACCCAGTTCAATTCTGCTTCGCTCAACCGGCACGTTACCAACGCCTTTCGATTCGATCCCTTCAGCCAGAGCTCCATCGAGGTGCTTGCGGCCGAACAGACGATGCAGAATCCCGACTGGTTTCAGGGTACGGCCGACGCCGTTCGCCAGCATCTCCATCGTTTCACGGGACGAGATGACGACTACCAGCTTGTTCTCGCCGGCGATCAGCTCTACCGCATGAACTATCAGCAATTGCTCGAGCGCCATTGGCGGCAGAACGCCGACGTCACCGTCTGCGTCATCCCGCGAAGCGAAGCCGCAGCCCCCGGTTTCGGACTCCTGAAGCTCGATCCCGAGGGCAGGATCTTGCAGTTCCGCGAAAAGCCGCGCGGCGACGCGCTTCGGGAAATGCAGACGGACACAACGGCGTTCGGCCTGACGACGGAGCAGGCGCGCGAGCGTCCGTATCTGGCGTCCATGGGGATTTATCTTTTCAAGAGAAGCGTGCTGATGGATCTGCTGTCGGATCCCTCCATGATCGATTTCGGCCATCAGGTGATTCCGCGGGCAATTGAGACCTACCAGGCGCATGGATACCTATTCGACGGATACTGGGAGGATCTTGGTACGGTTGAAGCGTTCTATCGGGCGAATATCGATTTGACCAGCAGCGCGCCTCACTTCGACTTCCACGACATGACCGCGCCGATCTACACGCATGCGCGCTTCCTCCCGCCGTCGCGCATTGAGCGCTCGGAGATCCGCGATTCCGTGATTGCAGAAGGATGTCTGCTGAGGCGCGCCCGCATTACCAACTCGATTGTCGGAATCCGCAGCGTCGTCAACGAAGACGTCGTCGTCGAGAAAACTCTCGTGATGGGCGCGGATTATTACGAAGACGAGGAAGACGAAGCCAACAACAAACGGATGGGAATCCCGAATATCGGCATCGGCAATGGTTCGATGCTGCGCAACGCGATCATCGACAAGAACGCCCACATCGGGGCGCGCGTGCGTATCATCAACGAAACGAGGGTGCAACATCACGACGGTCCGGGGTACTACATTCGAGACGGCGTCGTGATCGTTCCCAAAAACGGCGTCCTGCTTGACGGCGCGACGATTTAGAGCTATTCCGCGGCAGGATTTGTGGCGTGGCACGTCGTGCAGGTCACGGGCTGCTTCAATTTGGCTTTCGCTCCAAATTCCGCGCTGTTGAGCCGCGCGACCCATTTCTTCATCAGATCCACCATGAATTCATGATCCTGCTCGAGCTTCGCCACAAGCGGCGTTTTCTCCTGCTTGGGAAGCCGCGTGAAATCGTTATTGGGGTGACAGTCCGTGCAGACGACGCGCCCGTTCTCGGGATCTGCGAGCGGCGACGCCCATCTCGGATTAGGGTTGCGGTTGCCCGGCACGCTATGAAGCGCTGCCACGAACTGTTGCATGAAGTACGCCTTCACGAACGGGGGAATCTCGCCCATTCCGCCTTCCCCGTCGCCCATGCCGCCGCCGGCCCCGCCGGCGCGCGCCAAAGGACGCGCGTTCGGATCCACCTCAATCTTCGGCAGGCTGTCGAGCGTCTCGCCGGTATTGACGCTTTCCATGTTCTGGTTGCATCCCGCAACGATGAGAACAGAGATTATCAGGACGATCTTCAACACTCGTTACCTCGCTCGGCTCAGCATCCTGGAGCGTGCGATACTTTCAACTCCTCAACCTGCCGGCGCTGGATCTTGACCGCAAGTTCAAGAACGGACTCAACGGCGAGCCTGGCTTTGTTCTGCAAATCAGTGGAAGTCGCGTACCGCGCCAGGACGCGCCGGCCGAGATCCACGTGCCAGCCTTCATCGGGTTGAATGTGCGTCCGGTACAGCTCGGCGGCGTCCCGGGCGCCGGCGCGTTCGCAAAACTCGATAAATTGTTCGTTCTTCTTGAGCGCCAGCGCTTCGCGCGTCAGGTGTGCGCCGGCAACGCGCTCGACGGTCGTCTCCAGCCCTCGAAGAAGCGTGAACATCGGGCCATAGCCATCCGCTTGGGGATTGAATCCGGTCAGATCTACCCCCAAAGCCTGCAGATGTTTCTCGATCAAGTGATAATGCTTCGCTTCGTCTCCGGCCTGCCGGGCGAGGGCCAGCTTGACGTCGATTTCGGGCGTCGTCGGAATCCAGTGCGCCGCCAGCTCGCTGGCTTCCAGTTCGTTCTTCAACGCGATCTTGAGCCGTCGCACAACCTCGTCCTTGCCGGCCGGTCCGGAGTCGTCGTCCTTGAGCAAGTCCAGACTGGAAAGTTTTTCGGCGATGACTCGTTCCAGTTCCTCGACAAAAGCTTGCGGGTTCATGAATTCGTGATTATAGCGCACGCCTTGGGCGCCGCGCGGACGTATGCTATCTTCCAGCCATGCCTCTTTCGCGGCGGCAATTTTTCAGACGCGTCGTCAATTCCAAGGAACGCACCGCTTCAGAGCGCGAGGCGCGGCGCGCCGCCCTGGAGTCTTATGTGCGGGCGTATCTGCTGCCGTACGACTTCGCGTTGACCGGAGAACAGTACTCTGAATTGGTGGACACAGTCCGGAAGCGGCTCGAGGAGATGAGCGACACGGATCTCTTTTCCCCGCACATCCACAGCATCCTTGCCGACATTACGGAATCAAAAGTTCAGCCCTGGAGAGACGCCGCCGGCGCGTGACACCGCGACCGCCCTCGGCCAGCGGCTGAAGAAAATGAAGGCCCCGACCCGGCCCTCATCTTAGACAGCTACCAGAACCTCGCCTGGCCCTTGATCTGTCCCGACAGGATCGCCTTCAGAACGTCGTCGATGGTCGCCAGGCCCCCTGGCGCGGCGCCGCCACACTCGAATCGAGTCGCCGCCGGCGTCCAGTGAAACAACGCCACATGCCACGTGTGTTCTTTACCGCCGCGCTCGTAATAGACGAGGCAGTGATCGATCGAGCACCCGGCTGCGGCCAGTCGACGGACCGGCAGCTTCGGATTGACGACCGCACCGGTCATCTGAAACTCGGCGCCGGGCTCGGCGATGTCAAGCGGCCCGCCGAACAATGTCGCCAGCGCATCGCGGACGCCGAGCGGCAGTCCTCTGATGGACGTGACAATCCCGAACCGCTCGTCCTGCACGTGAGCCCGCAACGCCCCGGGCAATGCCCCGACATCCGACGCCTGGCTGCCGGCCGCCACAGCCGACAAGAGGCTCAAGCAGATCGCGAAGAGAATTTGCGTCCGACGCATCCAGACCTCCGAGAGCGTGACTCACAAGGACGATGCCACTGTCGCCGGCCATGGCGCAAGCTCCGGCAGCGGGCCTAGTCGAACTTCTTGGAGACGGGCCCGATTTGGGCTATGTTCTCGGGCATGAAAAAGAGCGTCGCGCTCGTGATGGTTTCCATCGCCGTATTGGTCCCGTTGGCGTTCAGGCCGAGCACAATGGCCGCGGCAGCTCAGGGGAAGGGAAAGGAACCGGCCCCGCGCTTCAATGCCACGACGACCAAGGGAGAAAAGTTCAACAACGATTCGATTAAGGGCAAGGTTGTGCTGCTGGAGTTCTGGGCGACGTGGTGCCGCTATTGCGAGGATGAGAGACCGTTCGTTGAAAGGTTGCATGAAGAGTTCGGCGATAAGGGGCTGCTTGTTCTTGCCGTCAACGTTGGCGAATCGAAGAAAGTCGTGCAGAAGTATTTGGAAACCCATCCGCGGAAAACGCGCATCGTTCTCACCAACGACACGAATCTCGCCGCGATGTATGCGGCGACGGTCTATCCCATCTATGTAGTCATAGATCGCGAGGGCAACATTGCCGGCACGCAAAGAGGCGCGGCCGGCGAAGAAACGCTGCGTCGCCTCGTCGCCAGGGCGAAGCTAGAAGGTTTGGACGACTAGCCCCAAAACCTCTGCGGTCCGACAATCCACTGAAATACAGTTAGATTCAGTTCAACGGAAGAGGCGGGATGGCGCGCCTGGTGAAACGGTCGTCCGAGTAAGGACGCCGCCGGGACGGGCCCCCCTACAAACGCTCCGACCTTGGTGTTAAAATGCGAGTTTCACTAAAGGGTGAGGACTCACTCTGGGGAGTAGTATCAACGTATGGACAGCTCCAGCGTCAAAAAGTATCGCGAGATCCTCGAAGCGAAGCGGGCTGAGCTGATTGCATCGGTCCCGCCAAGACCGCCGGCTTCAGAACCGGGTTCGAAAAGCGGCGATTGGATCGACCAGTCCAGTCAGGAGAATGATCTTCACGTCCAGCTCGCCCTCAGGCAAACGGATTCCAAACTCCTCCGCGCCATTGAAGAAGCAATTCACCGAATCGACCACGGCGCCTACGGCATCTGTATGGACTGCGAAAATGAGATCCCGCACGCACGCCTGGAAGCCGTGCCCTGGACGCGCGTCTGCATCGCCTGCAAGGAAAAGAGTAAGTCATGAGTCATCAGTTATGAGTTATCAGTCTTGGGTGGGCGTGTAAGAAACTGACAACTCAAAACTGATAACTGACAACTCAACCTGCCTACACGATTTTGCATTTAATGTCCTCAACTTAGAATCGGGACTCCAATCGACGTTGCAGTTGGAGGACCGATGGCGAAGATCGACGCGTTTTTCAACCTGATGATGGAGGTTGGCGCATCCGACTTGTATCTTGCGGCCGGGTCGCAGCCCATTGTACGGGTCCGCGGCGATCTGGAACGCATCTCCCATGCGCCGTTGGACAATGACGGCCTGAAGGCGATGCTCTACGAGATCGCTCCCGAATATAAGGTCAAGATCTTCGAGGAAACCGGCGATGTGGATTTCGGCTACGAGATTTCCGGAGTAGCGCGATTCCGAGCCAATTTCTTCAATCAAAAGTACGGGGTCGCCGCGGTCTTCCGCCAGATTCCGTCGACGGTTTTGACGGCGGAGCAGCTCGGCCTGCCTCCGATCATGAAAAAGTTCGCCATGCTGCACAAGGGGCTTGTTCTGGTAACCGGCCCCACGGGAAGCGGCAAGTCGACCACGCTGGCTGCGATCGTCGACTACGCGAACAAAAACCGGAAGGACCATATCATCACGATTGAAGACCCCATTGAGTTCGTACATCAAAGCCAGAACTGTCTCGTGAATCATCGCGAGGTGGGCCTTCACACCAAATCGTTCGCCACTGCGTTGCGAGGCGCGCTGCGCGAGGACCCCGACATCATCCTCGTCGGAGAAATGCGCGACCTCGAAACCATCGAACTGGCGCTGACGGCCGCCGCGACCGGCCACCTGGTGTTTGGAACGCTGCACACTCCCAGCGCAGCCAAAACAATCGACCGCGTCATCGACGTTTTCCCTGCGGCGCAGCAGAACCAAATTCGAAACACGCTGTCGGAGTCGCTCAAGGGCGTCGTGGCGCAGAATCTCTTCAAGCGCGTCGACGTCAAGGGTCGCGTGGCGGCGCTCGAAGTCCTCGTGGTAACGCCGGCCATCGCCAATCTGATCCGTGAGGCCAAGACCTATCAGATCCCCGGCATGCTGCAGGTCGGCCGCAAATATGGCATGCAGACCCTGGACGACGCGATCCTGGACCTGCTCAACAAGAAAATGATCAGCCCGGAAGACGCCTACGACCGGTGCATCGACAAGAACAAGTTCAGGCCGATGCTGCAAAATCCGCCTGAGGAATGGCAGTAGATCATGACGAAGGCCGAACTCGACTACATCTTGGGCGTAATGCTGGAATCGCGCAGAAACGTCTCCGACCTGAACATCACGCCCGACAAGCCGCTGCAGGTCGAAAGCGCCGGCGAACTCGCTCCGGTCGCGATTTCGCCGCCGATCGAGAAGCTCACGCCGTTTCAAACGGAAATCATGGCGCTGCAGCTCATTGCCAGAAACCGGCGTCTCACCGAGGACCTCCTCACAACAGGCTCGTGCGATCTCTCCTACGCGCTCAGCCAAAAGGCGCGCTTTCGCGTGAATATCTTCACGCAGCGCGGCAACTACTCGATCATCATGCGGAAGCTGTCCACCGACATTCCGACGTTGGAGCAGCTCAACTTTCCCCCTGTCTTCCGTGCGATGTCGAAGGAGAAGACCGGGCTCATCCTTGTGACCGGGGCCACGGGATCGGGCAAGTCCACGACGCTGGCGGCTTTGCTGAATGAATTGAACGAAACGAAGCCCATCCACATCGTCACGCTCGAAGACCCGGTGGAGTTCGTCCACACGCAAAAGAAGGCCACCTTCAACCAGCGTGAAATGGGAAGCGACTTCAGCACGTTCGCCGGCGGCCTTCGCGCCTCGCTCCGGCAGGCCCCGAAAGTGATTCTCGTCGGCGAAATGCGCGACCGTGAGACCGTCGAGATCGCGATGGCCGCTTCAGAGACCGGCCATCTGGTGCTGAGCACGCTCCATACGATCGACGCGGGACAGACCATCAATCGCATCGTCGGCATGTTCGATCAGGAAGAAGAACGTCAGATCCGCGTGCGACTGGCCGAAACCTTGCGGTGGATCGTCTCCCAGCGGCTCCTGCCAAAGGTCGGCGGCGATCGCATCGCCGCCCTCGAAATCATGGGCAGCAGCCTCCGCGTCAAGGACTCCATCGAGCACGGGGAGTCGGAAGGCAAGACGTTCTACGAAATCATTGAGGCGTCTGCGGCTTTCGGATGGAAGACGTTCGATATGTCGGTCCTGGAACTGTATCGGGACGGCCTGATCACCGAGGAAACGGCGCTGCTGTATTGCACGAACAAGGGCGTGGTCTCTCGCGGAATCGACAAGATCAAAAAGTCGAGAGGTGAAAAGACAACGGAGATGGGACCGCTGACGCTGGACGTGGACTACGGGAAGAGAAGGTGAGATGAGCACGGTGGAATACAACAAGATGGATTTCTTTGAACTCGGGGATAAGACCGCGCTGATCTGCTCGGACCCGAGTTCCGCCGACGCGGCCCGTTCCGCTCTCCGCGATCTCGGCTTCAAGTTTCACGTCGCCGATACCGCGGAATCAGCCATTGAGCGCACGCGCTACACCCAGTACAACTGCATCGTTCTGCACGAAAACTTCGCCGGAAGTTCGTTGCGGTCCAATGTCTTTCTCAACTATTTCTCGACGCTTCCGATGGCCCAGCGCCGCAATTCCTTCGTGTGCCTGATCGGACCGTCGTTCAAGACGCTGGACGCCATGCAGGCCTTTGCGCAAAGCGTCCATCAGGTGATCAACCCGCGCGATCTCGCGAACCTCACTGCTATTCTTCGAAAGGGCCTGGCCGAGTTCGACGGGCTGTACCACGTGTATCGATCGATTCTGGAGCTTCCGCAGAAAACGTAGATCGCCCTGTGACCAATCCCGTCATGGACAAGGAACGTCTCCGGAAACAAATCTACGACGAGATCCACGCCCAATTCGAAGCGAAACTCCGAGAGCTCAAACGGCAGAAATCTCAAATCGAAGAGGAGCTGGAATCCGTCTCCGAACGGGCGCGCTCCGAGCGCCGCCGATTGAACTCCGAGATCGACCGTCTCGAAAATGCTCTCGCCGAGTCCCGCGACGCTCGAAAGAAGGCCGGGGATTCCAAAGCAGCAAAAGGCGTCGACGCGGCCGATGCCGCGAAAATACAGGCGGCCGCAGAAGAACAGCTCACCAAAGCCGCTGCAGAGTGGGAGGCCGAGCGCGCAAAGTTGCGGCAGGAAATCGCTCGCCTCGAGGCCTCGTTAACGGAAATGCTCGAGCGGTCCGCCAATCCGCTCCGGGCGGGTTCTGCCCGGGAAAAGCTCGAAAGCAAGCTGGATGAGGCGCTTCGGATGAAGCAGTTCGTCGAGGACGAGTTCCGCCGCGCGAAGAATGCTTGGGAGGAAGAACGCTTGCGGCTGGCGGGTGAGATCGTCAAGCTGCGGCGCGCCCCCGGTCTCCCTACGTCTCTTGCCGCTGCGGAACCGGCTGACCCGGAGCGCATCAAAGACCTCGAAGCCCGGCTGGAGGAATCCCAGCGCGCCCATAAGTCGCTCGATCACTACTTCCAGAAGTGTCGAGCCGAATGGGAAGCGGAACGGGCGCGACTTGAAGAAGCCCTGGCCGCCCGCAAGGGACTCGAGCAGAAACTGGAGAGCGCCCGGGCGGAGGCGCGCGCGGCGCAAACTCGGCCAGCCGATGACTCGGCGATCGCGCAACAGCTTCAGGAAGTCATGCAGCATCGCAACTATCTCCAACAGCAGTTGGACGCAGCGAACGAAACCATACGCGCCATTCGCGCCGAACAAGCTGCAGGACTCCGGGAGGCGCCTTCCGAGTCGGCGGCCCCGGTTGGCAATGGAAGCGGAGACTCACAGAAGCTTCAAAACGAGGTCGCCCGCATCGAAGGTTTGATTGCCGACATCAGCCGGCTCATTGAGGATCCCGCCACGGAACTCTCCACCGTGATTCGCAAGAACGTCGAACGCGCTGAACTGGAAGCGTATCTGAAGGGCATTCTGTTCTATGACGCCTGCAGGCGGGATGGCGCGTGATGGCTACATGGATCTGCGTAATCTGCGGCTAACGAATTCCAGCGAGAACGGCGACCAACGCCAGAAGCCGTACGAGGCCGACGTCTCTCCCTGTGGGGTCGAACCATTCCCCGGGCGTGTGAATATTCCCTGAACTGCCGCCGGCCCCCACGGCAATGGCCGGAATGCCGAGAAACATCGGCATGTTGGCGTCTGTCGAGCCCGTGTCCAACAGCGGGGCCAACCCCATCCAACGCGCGGTTTCCATCGCTGCCTGAACCAACTCCGATTGAGCGTCCGCGCCGCCGGAAGGACGCTCCCCGATCAGTTCCATCTGACAACCGACGCCAGCCCTCACACTCTCTTCATTCGCGCAGCGCTTGAGTTGTGCGCGGAGCTGGCTCAACTGCTCTGCGGAAGTCGAGCGCATATCGAGTTCAACGGAGGCTTCGGTGGGAATTGCGTTGACGGAAATGCCGCCGCTGATGACGCCGAAGTTGAACGTCACGCCCGGCATGGACGCCATACTCGTGAAGCGGTGGATCAGGCTCGCAAGAGTATGAACGGGGTTGGGCCGGCCGAAATCCGCCCAACTGTGCCCGCCGGGCCCCGTCATGCGTATCCGAAAACGCAGGCTGCCCAGGCCCTGGTGAATCACGCGTTCCGGACCTCCAACGTCGATGGCGATAAATTCACACTTCCGACCGTCCCACGGCGGGGCCTGAAACAGATGCCGTACTCCGCGCAGGTTTCCCCTGCCCTCTTCGCCAACGCTCGCCACCGCGACGACAGGACGCCGAAACCAAAGCCCCGATTCCTTCGCTGCGCGCAAGACCCAGAGCAGCGCGACAAGACCTGAGCCGTTGTCTGCAATGCCTGGAAGAGAGAGAACGCGTCCGCTTCTCCTCAGTTCCAGCGGGACGTGCGCGGGAAAAACAGTATCCAGATGGGCGCAGAGCACAACCGGGTTCCGCCCGAAATCATCGTAAGGCGCAATGACGTTGCCCACCGCGTCCAGAATCGGATGGAGCCCGGCGCCGCGCAGCAATTCCGCGAAACAACGTCCGCGCTCATCCTCCTGAAACGGAGGCGCCGGAATCATGGTGACGGCGATCTGGTCCGCCTCGATGTTCGGCTCGTTCGCTCTCAAGAATTCCGCGGCCGCTTCAATTCTGTGATTGGAAAATACAGCGCGAACGCGCTCTTTCATGGCGAGGATTTCAATCATGGAAGGCGCCGCCTACTCGACGTCGATCGTCAGCGGCTCCGAACGGATCGTCGGCTGCGAAGCGACAATCCCAAGCAACACGTATTTTCCGGCCGGCGCTTGGGCGCCCTCGTTATCAAGCCCGTTCCAGGAGGCTTCGAATTTCCAGGCGGACTTGGGGCGAATAGCCTCACTGCGGACGACCTGCGTAAAAAATTCGCCTCGAGACCAACGCCACACTTCCCGCCCCGTCGCCGGATCGGACACGATGAAATCATAGGTCTGGCCCGAAGCGAAGCGAAGCGGGAGCAAACTGCCGGCGGTATTCGTGACTGTCAACGTAAAACGGTATCCTCCCGGCTGCCGCGCCGCGGTGAGTTCCAGTCGCGGATTTTGTTCTGTCACCGTCGCGACCATCGAATTTTGCTTCTCTTCATCGGTCGGGCGTGCAGTATTTGTCGGCGCGCCTCCCGCGGGCGCGCGGTCCGAAACCGCGCCTGGAGCCGTTCCTGCCTCACCCCGGCCCTCGCCGACGCGGACGTTGACGGCTTTCGCGATCCGAACTCCGGCCGGCGTTTCCATCCGCGCCTCGACAATTCCCACGCCGCGCTGAAACGTCAAAGCCATACCGTCGGTCTGCAGCGCAAATTTCAGCGGGAGCCCGGCGGCGTCGGTCGCCAAGACGTTCGTTGTCGCGGAGTCGCTTAGGAAAAGCGGCCCCTCTTCGTCTCGGAACATCCGCGTGAAGTACCGCTCCTGCCGGTCATATCGGATCAGGGTCACGGAAGAAGCGCCGGAATCGGGGGCGAACGGAAAGCCCTTCAGGACATAAAAGCTCCGGCCGGAAATGATGGTGTGGTCTTGCACGCCAAAACCGAGCTCGCCCACCTTCTTTCCGCTTTCGTCGACGACCTCATAGGACCAGTGATTTCCCACTGCGAGCGGCAAGAAGTCCGCCGACATTCTGACGCCTTGCGCAAAAGACGGCGCGGCCCCAACAAGGGACGCAACGGCGAGGATGTAACCGGGGAGCGTTTTCATTTGCAAACTAGTTTAACATGCGACTGTGACGGAACCATTTGACGAGCAGTTCATGGATCTTGCCGTGGAGGAAGCCCGTCAGGCGGAAGCTGCCGGAGAAGTCCCGGTCGGCGCGGTAATCGTTGCAGATGACGGAAACGTTGCGGGACGGGGCTTCAATCGACCTATTTCAACGGGCGATCCGACGGCCCACGCAGAGATCGTTGCGTTGCGCGACGCCGCCCAGCGCGTAGGGAATTACCGGCTTTCGGGCTTGACCATGTACTGCACGATCGAGCCTTGCGCCATGTGCGCCGGCGCGATGATTCACGCTCGCATCCGGCGCCTCGTGTTCGGCGCCCGCGATGTGAAAGCCGGCGCGGCCGGATCGGTTTACAACCTTCTCTCGGACCCGCGGCTGAATCATCAGGTCGACGTCCGCGGCGGCGTGCGTCAGTCGGAGTGCAGCCTGCTGTTGCAGCGCTTTTTTGAGTCGCGGCGGAGACCGTGATTGGCCGCGATCAGTAGTCCAGCAGCGCGTCGATCTGCGCCCGCAGCTCTTCCACCGATGGCAGGGCTTCTTCTTCCAGTGACAGCGCAGAGGGAACGAAACAATCTTTCGCGCCAATACGCATCACCGGGGCGTCCAGGTGTTCGAAGCACGATGACGCGATGCGGGCTGCAATCTCAGCGCCCCATCCGAGCGTGATGGAGTCCTCATGCAGGATGAGCACCCGATTGGTCTTGCGGACGCTGTTGTAAACGGCTTCGTCGTCCATGGGCGTGATGGTGCGCAAGTCAATGACTTCGAGGTCGTATTCGCCGGCGATCTCGAGCGCCGTGTAAACCGTCGCGCCCCACGTCACGATCGTCGCCGCCAGGCCTTCACGCTTAACCTTGGCCTTTCCGAAAGGAATCAGATAGTCGGGGCCTGGCTCGCGAGACTTCGCGGCGATGTGCCGATAGAGCCGCTTGTGTTCAAGAAAGATGACGGGATCGTCGCACCGCGCCGCGGTTTTGATGAGACCTTTTGCGTCCTCGGCATTGCTCGGAAAGCAGATATACCAGCCCGGCGTGTGCGCATAGAAAACTTCCGGACAGCAGGAGTGGAATGGACCTCCCTTGATTCGGCCGCCGCACGCCATTCGAACGACCATGGGATCCTTCCATGCGCCGTAGCTTCTCCAGCGGAGCGTGGGAATTTCGTTCCGCATCTGCATGAACCCCGGCCAGGAGTAATCCGCAAATTGAATCTCGACTATCGGCTTTGCACCCGCGATGGCCGCGCCGCCCGCCACGCCGACAATGCTTGCCTCCGCGAGAGGCGAGTTCTGGACGCGGTCTGGATAGAGGGTGCTGAGCCCGCGCGTAACGCCGAAGACCCCGCCCTTCGGATCGGCGATATCCTCGCCCCACATGAGAATCTTGGGGTTCCGCTCCATTTCTTCGCGCAACCCCCGATTGATCGCTTCGACCATCGAGATTGTTTCATTTGAAACATAGACCGGCGCCGTTTCCGGAAACGTCGGCGCTTCGTCGCTGTAAATTCGAGTCGTGATGCGGCCCACTTCCGGCTGAGGCGCTGCGTCGGCTTCGTCAGCGGCGCGATCGATGTCGGACTGAATCTCAGAGCGAATCCGATCGATTTCTTCCCTGCTGTAGATCTTCTGGTCGAGAAGATAGCGCTCGGTCTGGACGATCGGATCGCGTTTGCGGATCGCTTCCAGCTCTTCGGGACTTCGGTATTTCAACTGATCGTCGGAAGACGAGTGCGATTCAATCCGCACCACATCGGCCTCGATTAGCGCTGGGCCGCCGCCCTGGCGCATCTTGCTGATCAACGGCGGCAGCAGTTGGTAGAGCGGCTCATACCACGTTCCATCCACGCGATATGACGGAAGGCCAAAGCCTTCCGCCATCTTGTGGATCTGAGATCGCGTTTGAGCGCTCTGAGGCACGCTGATGGCGTAGCCATTGTTCTGAATGACAAACAAGACAGGCAGCTTTTCGCGCGCGGCCCAATTCAACGATTCGAAGAACTCGCCTTCGCTTGTAGCGCCTTCCCCCGACGACACGTAAACAATCGCGTCGCTGCCGTCTTTTCGCAACGCCTTCGCCGCCCCAACGGCGACCAAGAACTGCGTCCCCGTGCAGGCCGTGCCGGACACGAGATTCAGTTTGCGCGAGGAAAAGTGCTCCGGCATGTTGCGCCCGTTGGAACTGGGATCGCCCTCGCGGCTCAGCATGTGAAGAAAAATGTCCTTCGGGGAGACGCCGAGCGCGTAGGCGAGGGCCTTCTCCCGGTAATAGGGGAAAAACCAGTCCAGGCCCGGCTTCATCAGCATCACCACGCCGACCTGAACTTTTTCATGACCGCGACTGGATGCGTGAAAGGAGATCTTGCCCTGCTTGGTAAGAATCTTGAGCCGCTCCTCGATAAAGTAAGCGCCCAGCATCTTCCGATGCAATTCCTTGACTACAGCGTCCGGAACGATCTTGCGATTCTTTTTGTGCAGGTCTGGCGGTGAATCCGCAGTTTTACGGGCCATGAAGTCATTGTGCCACAACCGTAGGAGTCCGCCTACGGTAGGACCGCAAGCGACGGATTCTCCGCGCTAGCCGGCTTCGCGCGCGGGCTTCGCCCGCGACGGCGACCGCCTCGAGCGGACAGGCGCGGATCCATTGGTTTGCGCGGCATGAGCGGCCTTCACGGCGACGATCTGCAGAACGCCGTTCTGCGACTGCACCTTCAGAGACTTCGCATCGACAGCCTCCGGGAACTTCAGACATCGAAACAGCGGAGCGGACTTGAATTCACAAAAATGAATGACAGCCGCTTCTTCCGCATGGTGATGGGGGGTGTGCGACTTCACCAGGATTTGATCCGATGTCGTGAGGACTTGAATGTCGTTGGGGTCGACGCCCGCCGCGGGAATCTTGACGACAAACGCGTCTTCCCTCTCGGCCAGCTCCACCGGCGGCACTGAAATGACTTCCGATTCGGCGGACAGCCAGTTTTCCATCTCGCCGCCCCGGCCCCGATTCAGTGAGATCTCGTACGCACGTTCGCGAATGCGCGCCTCGATCTGCTGCGTTTCAGCCACGATCTCTGCCGGGTCTTCACAAACGACAATCTTTCCAGCGGACGAAATTCGCTTGCTCATGGATGCACTACCTCTCGTAAAAAACTCCCTGTCCAAGCTTAACAAACGCCTCGGTCGATCACGAGACCGCCATCAGCATATAGGACGCATGGGTCATCCAGGGTCCTACAGTGAAACCCTGGGAAAGGGCAAGGGGCGGTTGTGAAATGTCAGATGGCTTGTTGTGCGACGTCCGTTGTAGTTGGCTAACTGACCTACTAACCCCAGCTGACCATGCTGCGAAATCCGCGCCATTCATTCCTGGTCGTGGCATAGAATTAACAGTTGGCTTCGGCTGCGCGTTCGGAGAGGTGCTGGAGCGGTTGAACAGGCCGGTCTCGAAAACCGGAGTGGGGGCGACTCCACCGTGGGTTCGAATCCCACCCTCTCCGCTTTTTTCGCTTGAACCAATACGCCTATCCAAGCGTCCCTACTTTGGAGGTCTGCATTCTATGCGGATGTCGGCAAACAGAGGAAGCTCAGGCTTCTCGCTTTTAGAACTTCTCATCGTCGTCGCAATCATTCTGATCATCGCAACGATTGCGATTCCGAATCTGATGAAATCGCGCCAGGCCGCGAATGAGACGGCCGCCGTCGCGACGCTGCGAAGCATCAACACCGCGCAAGTCATTTACTTCTCACAATCGGGCGGGACGTATGCGGACATCAACCAATTGGTAGAGTCCGGCATTCTGCCGTCCCTGGACAGATCGGCGGGCTATACGTACTCGATCGAACTGTCCGAGGATAAGGCGACCTACACAGCAAAAGCCGTTCCGTCATCGCCCTCGAACGGCCGGTATGCGTACTACTCCGCCCCCGATTCCGTCGTGCGCTACGACGTCGACGAAGCGCTGGCCCCGCCAGGCCTGGCCGGCGCGCCGGTACGGTGAGGAAGGAATTGCGAATTGCGGATTGCGAATTGCGAATTTGACAAATCCGCAATCCGCAATTCGCAATTCGCAATTCCCCCCTACGCTTGCTGCGCTCCGGCCTTTCCTTTTTCGACCACGAACGACGCGAGCGTTGAAATTGGCGCGTCTTCGGAGAGAACGGTAGGAACGACGCGGTAGTCGGCTTGAAACGCCTTCGATGTGACCGTGCACCGCACGTACCCATGATGGTTGTCCTGGAAACGCAGGTGCGGATTATTGGCATTTCCGCCGAACGTTGTCATGATCGTGCGGTCTCCTCCGCTGCTGACGGACGTTCCTACGAATTCCGTCGCGACGGGCTCCGCATCCAGACGTATGTGATCCGGAGGCACATTCCGAACGAAGTTCTGATGGACGTCGCCTGTGATCACGATCGTGTTTGTCTGTTTGCGTGCAGCCAGAAAGTCCAAAATCTTCTGACGGTCCGCAGGATATCCGTCCCATTTCTCGCCGCCGAAATTCCGGATCGCCGGATCGCTGTTCGTGTCATTGGGTGCAAACGGGACCTGATTGGCCAGCACGTTCCAACTCGCGGTGGATCGAGCCAGGCCATCGATCAGCCATTTCTGCTGGAACTCGCCTTCAATCGTGCGTGAAGGATCCAGCGCCTCGGGACAATATCCGTCCACGCGCTCCTCGGCCATGCATCCGGCCGGCGCGCGATGGGAACGATACTGGCGCGTGTCGAGAACATTCACTTGCAACAGATTCCCAAAGATCAAGCGCCGGAACAGGTGCAGATACGGTCCAACCGGGAACTGAGCCGCGCGCAGCGGCATGTGCTCGTAGTAGACCTGATACGCGCGCGCCCTGCGTTCTGCGAACGCGGCCGCGTCGGCCGGGTTCTCCGGAGCAAAGCCCGCGTAGTCATTTTCCGTTTCGTGATCGTCCCAGGTGACGATCCAGGGAAACGCCGCATGGACCGCCTGCAGCGCGGGATCGGTTTTGTATTGCGCGTGACGGATCCGATAATCCTCGACCGTGAAGATCTCCTGCGCCGGCAGATGCGTGCGAACGGCCGTGGACGGCCCTTCGTAGATGTAGTCTCCCAAATGCGCCGCAAAGTCCAGGTCCTCCTCCGACAGGCGCCGCAACGCGGGATAGTAGCCCTGGCCGTAGTGTTGGCAGGAAACGAATGCAAAACGCAGACGTTCCGTCGGGAAAAAGAATCTGTAAGGCGGCGCAGTGCGGGTCCGTCCAATGGCGCTCGCTTCGCCGCCTACTTTGAAGCGATACCAATACCACCGCGACGGCTGCAGGCCGCTGACCTCGACGTGCACGGAATGACCGAGCTCATGCAGCGCCCACGCTGCGCCGCGCCGGATGACGTGGCGCATGCGATCATCCAGCGCAATCTCCCACTCCACGATCACCGGACGCTGCGGCATGCCGCCTCCATTGAGCGGATCGGGCGCCAGCCGCGTCCAGAGCACGACGCCGTCGGGCGTCGGGTCGCCTGACGCTACGCCCAGTGTGAATGGATAGCCGCCGAAACTCTGCGCAGCGGCCGCGCGCGGCGCCGCAATCGGCGCCAGGGCGGTGTGCAGCAGCGCAGCGCCGGCGCCGGTCAGGAATCCACGGCGGCCGAACAGTCGGGGAGATGGTTCGTTCTTGCTTAAGATTTCCATGTGTTCTCCTTCAAAGGGTTCGCCAGATGGGAACAACTCAGCTCAGCAGTTCTCAGAAGACGAGCCATCGTCGCGGGACTGTGTGAATCCAACCTTTCTCTCCGATGAAACTTTGGTAAGCGCCATCGAAAATCATCGGAAAAAAAACGCGTTCCTTCCCCGGAGTTTTACGGGTTTCCTAGGCCATGACGAATTCATGACCCCGCCCGATACTTGCGTTTATGAAATCAGCGGCGGCGCTCACGATGGTCCTCTTCCTCCCCACCATGGCTGCGGCGGAAGATCGGCTGTTCTGGACTCTTACTGCCGGCGCGCATGCCGCCGCCGTCTATGACATGGAAACCACCATACGCGCGCTCCGCCGCTGCCCCTCTTGCTACGAAGCGAATCCCGTCATGAGACCCCTTATGGACTCCAGATCCAGCGCCTACGCCGCGGGACTTGGCCTCAGCGCCGTAAGTGCGTATGGTTCATTCAAATTGAAAGAGCGCGGGTCGCGCTGGTGGTGGGCGCCTCTGGCAGGGCAGATCGGGTTGCATGTGGTGTTGGGAATACGGAACAGCCGGCTGAAGTGAGTCTGCGAATTGCGAATTGCGAATTGCGAATTGCGGATTTCCAATAAATCCGAAATCCGCAATCCGCAATCCGAAATTCCTATCTCGTTGCCGTCACCTTCCAAATCCGATGTCCGACGTCATCGGACACGAGCAGACCGCCGTCGGGAGACGGGGTCACTCCGACGGGCCGGCCCCAGCGTTGAAGCGGCGTGCCGTTGGACCCATCGCTTACCAGAAAGCCTGTCATGAAATCCTCAATTGGGCCCGGCCTGCCGTTGTTCATCGGGAAGAAGATCACTTTGTAGCCTGAGGCCACCGAGCGGTTCCATGAGCCGTGCAATGCGACAAACCCTCCATTGCGGTACCGCTGTGGAAACTGCGTTCCTGTGTAGAACGTAACGCCCAGGGCCGCCGAATGCGACGGGATCAGCACATCTGGAACGATCGCTTTGTTAACCAGGTCGGGGAATGCGCCGACATAACGCGGGTCGTAGTTTTTGCCGATGTAGGAATATGGCCATCCGTAGAATCCGCCGTCCTTCACCGATGTGGCATAGTCAGGCACAAGGTCGTCGCCTAGACCATCGCGCTCATTGACCGCGGTCCAGATGATGTCCGTGCCGGGCTGCAGGGCTAATCCGACCGGATTACGGATTCCTGAAGCATAAACGCGGTATCCCGTTCCATCGGGATTGAATTCAAGGATCGCGGCGCGTCTGCAGTCCTCTCCGGCGTCGTTGTTGGACTGCGAACCGACAGCGACGTACATCTTCGTTCCCGCTCGGTTGAAGATGATGTTGCGCGTGGAATGCCCGCCGGTTGGCAGGTCGAGCAATTTTTCAGGGTCTCCTTGCGCTTGCAGATCGCCGTTCGTGTATTTGTAGCGGACAATGGAGCCGGTGTTTCCGACGTAGAGATAGCCGTTATGGAAAGCCATTCCAAACGGCTGCTGCAACGTCCCCGGACCGGGGTTGTGAAACGCAGGCGGAGGCGTGCATGCCGGCGCTGCGGCGCCGAGAACCGGGGCGGCGCCGCGACCGCCTCCAAATCCGCGGCCTCCGCCCGCGCCTTGACCGCCAGCCCCGGCGCCGGCTCCGGGAGCGGGCGCGGCGCCCGCGCCGGCGCCGCGTCCTCCACCTGGCGCTCCGCCTGGACCGGCGCCGCCCGGCGCGCCGCCTCCAAACCCTCCACCTCCAGCTCCAGCTCCGCCGCCGCCGCGCCCGCCGCGGCCGCCGACGCCTTGTGCGTATACGTTGCGCGCCTCGAATACTCCATCGTTATTGGCGTCGCGCAAGACTGTAATGTTATTGCCGTTCGGAGAGCTCACAAATAAGTCGCCATTCGGCGCGTACACCATCATTCTCGGCGCTTGAATCTCGGCATAGCTCGCGACCGTGAATCCTGCCGGAACCTGCGGCATTTGTCCTTCGGGCCTCGCGACATTGCCGCCGAAGTTGGGCGTTGCAGTTCCCGGCGAAGGCAGCTTATCGGCCTGCGGCTGCGGTACGACGGAATTCTTTTGAGCAAACAGGACGCTCATGATGCCTAGTATTCCAATACAAGTCAGGAAGAGCGCGGATCGTTTCATCGGTGACTCCAAGTTGAGTTTTCGTAGCCTCGACATCCTAGCTGATTTGCGAGAAAGGAGGCAAACGAGCATACTGAGCCCGTTAGATTCATCGTCTGGAGCCGGGATGCACAGATTGGGCCGTCGCTGGTTGCTTGTTTCTCTCGCAGCGTTTTTTGCGACAGCGGGGCTGTTCTATTTTTCCCGCGGAACCTCGAGCGCCCCGGATGACATTTACGTGCGCCCGGCCGCATCCGAGACGTTGCCGGAACGACTCAGCAGCGAGGAATTCTGGCGGATGATTCTAGAATTCTCCGAGCCGGGCGGCTACTTCCGGTCCGATAACTTTCTCTCGAATGAATCCGGCTATCAGCACGTCATTCCGGCCATGACGCAAACCGCGCCGCCAAACGGCGTGTACATCGGCGTCGGCCCCGAACAGAATTTCACCTACATCGCCGCATTGGCGCCGAAGATGGCTTTCATTGTGGACATTCGACGGCAGAATATGCTGGAACTTCTCCTCTACAAGGCATTCATGGAGCTGTCGGCCGATCGTGCAGAGTTTCTATCGAGATTGTTTGCGCGGCCGCGTCCGGCAGGTTTGGATGTAGATTCGAGTCCTGAGGAGCTGTTTGACGCCTACAACGCGGCGGCGCCGAACGCCGCGCATTTCGATGCAAGTCTGCGGCAAGCTCTCGACCACCTGACTCTCGCGCATGGCTTCTCACTATCGGAACAGGACCGGCAAGTCATGGAGTACGTCTATGAAGCCTTCTTTAGAGGCGGTCCCAACCTCCGCTATGTATTCTTCGGACCCGGCGGCGGCTTTCAAGCGTGGGGCATGCCTTCGTATGCCGAATTGATGATGGAAACCGACGGCCGGGACCGCAACTGGAGCTTCCTGGCGACCGAGAATCAGTTTCGAGTTGTACGGGACCTGCAGAAAAGGAATCTTATTATTCCCATCGTCGGCGACTTTGCCGGGGACGCCGCCCTCCGTTCGATCGGCAGATATCTGAAGGAGCACGGGGCCGTCCTCAGCGTCTTCTATACATCGAACGTGGAACAGTATCTATTCAATGACGGCGTGTGGGAGCGCTTCTACGCAAACGTCGCGTCGCTGCCGATCCACGAGTCCAGCCTCTTCGTTCGCTTTATCCTGAATCGTCGCGGATTCGGCTTCGCCAATCGCATCTTCCGCTCGGAGTCGCGGACATTCCTTGCGCCGATCGGCGAACTTGTGATCGCGTTCAGGCAGGGGAAGATCTACAGTTATCACGAAGTGGTTGAAATGTCTTACTAGGAGGGTGAGCCTTCAGGTGAAACGCGAGGAACACATCGAACAGAGGTTGCAAACCGCGAAAGATGATCTCGAAGAGCAGGCCAGGGTTGAGCAGCAAGCGCGGTGGGCGCAGCGCATGGAAGCGATCGGCCGTCTGGCCGGAGGCGTGGCGCACGACTTCAACAACCTGCTTACGGTCATAATCAACCGATGCGAAGTGATGCTGGGCCGTCTGACGACGAACGATTCGATGCTGCCCGACGTCATGCTGATCTACGACGCCGCGCAGAAGGCTGCGTCGGTGACGCGACAACTGCTCGCTTTCGGACGTCAACAGGTCCTCCAGCCGCGCGTGCTGAACCTCAACGATGTGATTACGAACATGAAGGCGATGCTGACATCGCTGATCAGCGAAAACATTCAACTCCGGGTAACGCTCGAACCGGGCGTCTGGCGCGTGGAAGCGGATAAGGGACAGCTCGAACAGGTCATCATGAACCTGGTCGTCAACGCCATCGACGCGATGCCCAACGGCGGCCAACTGGAAATCCAAACCGCCAACGCCGACTTGACTCACGAAAACGGCCAGTTCAACTTTCCTGTGCGCCCAGGGCGCTACGCCGTCTTCTCGGTGCGCGACACAGGCAGAGGCATGGACGCCGAAACGCTGTCGCACGCATTCGAACCCTTCTTTACGACCAAGGAAGAATCGGAAGGAACCGGCCTCGGCCTCTCGATGGTCTACGGCATCGTCAAGCAAAGCGACGGCTATGTCTTCGCAACGAGCACGCCAGGGCAAGGCACAACGTTCAAGATCTACCTTCCCGGCCTCGACCGCCCCGCAGATCCCGTTCTTCCGGAAGCCTCCGGACCCGACAGAGGGTCGGAGACAATCCTCGTCGTCGAAGACGCGCCTTTGGTCCGACAACTGACCCGTGAGCTGCTTGAAACGCGCGGATATCGCGTCATCGAGGCCGTGAGCGGCGAGAGCGCCCTCGAATTCTGTCAAACATATCCCGAACCGATCTCCCTCATCGTCAGCGACATCATTATGCCCAAGATCACCGGCCGCGAACTGGCCGAGCAGGCGCTGCGGATTCGGCCTGGGATCAAAGTGTTGTTAATGTCCGGCTATGCCGACGAAATCACGCGAGAACTCATCGCGAAAACCGGCTTTCACTTCATCGCCAAGCCTTTTACTTCGAATGCATTGGCATCTAAAGTTCGAGAAGTGCTCGATGCGTGAGGCGTGCGTCAGCCGCCGTCGGCGCTAACCTCGCAAGGGGCCGTTTCATCGTCGAGGTTGTCGAGAAAACCGGGCGGCAGAGCAACTCTTTTCTGGACGCCGCCGGTCTTTCCGCGAATCACGCGCATCGCCGACGGTGGAAACGGCTGCGCGCGATCTGCATCCTCGAACAAATTCATCAGCTCCGCGACGGTTTCGACGCGCATGATGCGGGCCCTTACCGCGGAGCTGATAGCGAATCCCTTCGTATACCAGGACGCATGACGGCGAAACGATCGCATGGCGGGGCGTTCGCCAAACCAGTCTGCGAGGACGCGTGCGTGCCGGAACATCACATCGAGGACGCCGCCGAAATTGGGAGGATTTGAAGGCGGCCTTCCGTCGAACACGTCGGCGAGATCGCGAAACAGCCATGGCCGCCCAAGGCAGCCGCGCCCGACGATTACGCCGTCGCATCCTGTTTCGCGCATCATGCGCAGCGCGTCTTCGGCCTCCCATATATCGCCGTTCCCGAGCACTGGAATTCGCATCGCCTCCTTCAAAACCGCAATCGAACGCCAGTCGGCGCAACCATGATAAAGCTGAACCGCCGTTCGAGCGTGGAGTCCCACTGCAGCGCAGCCTTCTTCTTCTGCAATGCGGCCTGCCGTCAAGAATGTCAAATGATCCGCGTTGACGCCCAAACGAAATTTAAGCGTGACCGGCGTGGCGCCGGCGCTGGTCACGGCGGCGCGTACAACGCGCCGAAGGAGGTTCGGCTTGAGAGGAATCGCGGCCCCGCCGCCCCGTCGCGTCACCTTAGGCACAGGGCAGCCGAAATTCATATCCAGGTGATCGATGCGGCCTTCGCCAACCAGGCGCTTGACGGCTTCGGAGACATCGGAAGGATCCGTGCCGTAAAGTTGTAGGCTCCGCGGGGATTCGTTGGGCCCAAAATCAGCGAGCTTCAGCGTCTTTTCTCGCCTGTCCACAAGCGCACGCGCATTGATCATTTCGCTGACGTACAAGCCTGCGCCGAACTCCCTGCAAATCATGCGGAAGGGATAGTTCGTGACGCCCGCCATCGGCGCAAGGACGACCGGGGGCCATATGCGGAGCGGCCCGATGCACAGCCGTTGAAATTCTCCGGGCCGGGCGGGCGCGACATTGCGGTTCACAACGCTGCGGTAGAGTTGATCCATCAAGTTGATCCTACCCCAACAAAGGGGTCAACGGGATGCGTCCCGCATGGCGCCACAATTGCCGCCAAATTGTTTAACGCTAACAACGAGGTCAATATGGCGCGGCTTTATATCGGCAATCTTCCTGAATCCGCCACCGAGGAGCAGCTCCGGGAATGGCTTGAAACGCAGGGCTTTTCGGTCGAGTCTGTTCAAATCATCCGCGACCTGGAAACCGACGCCTCCCGGGGATTCGCGTTTGCGGAATTGCCGCAGGTGGTGCATGCAAAGGAAGCAGTGGACGCCCTCAATGGTCAACAGATGGATGATCACGCCCTCCGCGTCAGCGAAGCGCGGCCCGTTTCGATGAAAACCGAAGGGAAGCAGGGCGCCCGGCCGAAGAAGCGAGCGTCGTGAGCGCTAATAAGGAACCTTATTAAGGCCGCTCCAGTAGAGGCCTAGCTCCGATACAGCGTGGACGAAGTGATTGAAGTCGACGGGTTTGACGATGTAGCTGTTGACTCCCAGGGTGTAGCTCTCGAGCACGTCGCGTTCTTCCTGCGAAGAAGTCAACATCACCACAGGGATGTTCTTCGTGCGTGCATCGGACTTGATGCGGCGCAGCACCTCGATGCCGTCGACTTTCGGCAGCTTCAGATCCAATAGAACAACCTTGGGCCGGCTCTCCACGCGGCGATTTTGGTAGGAACCTGTCGCGAACAGAAATTCCAAAGCTTCGGCGCCGTCTTTCACAACGAATACGCGCTCGGCGATGTTTTGCTTTCTCAAAGCTCTCAGCGTGAGTTCGACGTCATTGGGGTTGTCTTCTACGAGCAGTATGTCCACTTCATCAAGTACAGTAGTCATTACAACAGCCTCAGCGCGGCCTGCTAAGACTTGGGCAGCGAAAAATAGAAGGTGGCGCCTTCGTTGACCTTGCCTTCCGCCCACACGCGGCCTCCGTGCCGTTGAATGATGCGCTGAACCAGGGCGAGCCCGACGCCGGCGCCTTCGAATTCATCCGGGTGGTGGAGGCGCTGGAAGACGCCGAACAGCTTGTCGCTGTACTGCATGTCGAAGCCAACGCCGTTGTCCCGGACATAATAAACATGTTGCGGGCCCGCGCTTTCCTCAAATCCGATTTCGATTCGGGCCGTGGTCTTTGGCCGCGTGAATTTGAACGCGTTTCCAATGAGGGCGGCGAGCGCCTGACGAACCATGTTGCGGTCCCCAAAGGCGTGCGGGAGCGGCCGCAGCTCCAGCAGGACGTCGCGTTCGCCTTCTTTGCGTCTTAGATCGTCGAATACGCCTCTGGCCAAATCCTCCATCGGGATGTCGGATTGAACCAACGGCCGTCTGCCCAAATGGGAAAAGGTCAGCAGACCGTCTATCAGGCGCCACATTGTTTCAGCGTTGCTCCGTATGATGTTGAGCAAACGCTTCCCTTCCGAATCGAGTTTGTCGGGATACTCTTCCATGAGCACGCGCGAAAAGCCGTCGATGGCGCGCAACGGTCCACGCATGTCGTCGGATATCGAATATGTGAAGGCTTCCAGTTCCTTCACCGTCATCTCCAGCTGCGCCGTGCGATCCCTCACGCGCTGTTCGAGCTCGCTGTTGAGCCGATAGATTTCCTCGGTCTTCGCCTTCACTTCACGCAGCGCGTTCTGGGCTTCACTATAGAGACGAGCGTTGTCAATGCCGAGCGCCGCCCGGCGCGCCAGCTCCTCGGCGAAGTTGAGATCCTCTTGCGCATAGCGGCGCGACGGGCTTTCCGACGCCAGCGTGATGGCGCCCAGCGTACGCCCCCGCGCAATGAGCGGCACGACCATGGCGGAAACCAGACCGAGCTCCTGCAGGATCTTGTAGTGCTCGACGTCCTGCGCAAGCGCAATGAGCATCGAGTCCGGAATGTCCGTGTAGATCCTGGATCGGCCGGTTCGAACTACATGCGCAACGCCCTGAGGGGCCGACCCACGCTCGGGCAAGCGCTTCTGGAATTCCCTGGCCCATTCCATCCGCGCCGGGTCGCGATGGACGAGCGCAACGCGGTGGAATCCGTGGTTTTCCTCGACAATGTCCACGGCGCACCAGTCCGCGAGCCGGTTGGCGGCTAGTTTGGCCACGGTCATCAAGTTGGTCTCATAGTCGAGCGACGAGGCGAGCACAGTGCTCGCCTCCGCCAGGAATGCCAGCTTTTCAGCATTGGACTCCGCCTCGGACCGTGCGACGCGCTCGTAAATGAGCAACTGGTCGCGCTGCTCCTCGGCGCGCGTCCGCTTGATGAAATCCCCGACCTGCCGCCCCAGCGCATCGAACAACTGGAGCATCTCGCTGTTGGGCTCGACGATCTCGCGATGATAAAACGCCATCACGCAGCTCACGGTTTCGCCGACCCGAATCGGAAATGCGAACGCCCCATGCAGTCCGACGCGTTCGGCGATCGACGCTCTCGGAAAATTCTCATCGTCGACGACGTTGGAAATCCACGCCGGCTCGCCGCTCGTCAGCACTCGTCCAACCAGATCGATTCCCGGAAACAGCACCGTTTTGCGGCCGGCCTTTTCGAATTCTTCAGCCTCGTAGGAAGGGACGCTCCAACTTCCTTCGATGTGGAGCGTATTCGATTCCGCGTTGACCGACCACATCTCGCCCAGGTCCCATCGCAACGCCTCACACACGTACTGGAGAAGCTTCGGCGTCGCCTGAGACAGGCTGGACGATTCCGCAAGCGCGCGCGTCACTGCATACTGCGCGGCCAGCCTTCGGTCTATGTCCTTCCTTTGAGCAATATCGCGGATAACGATGGTGTAGAAGCGCCTGTCATGCTTGCTGTACTCGCCGAGGGACAGCTCCAACTGAATATCCTTGCCGCTTTTGTGCCGCCCGGCCAGCTCCACCGCCTGTAGACTCGCGCCTGCCTCTCGGGCGCCGATGAAACGGCGGTACTCCGGAATAATCGAATCGATAGGCCTGCCCGCAAGCTCTGAAACGCCGAAGCCGAAGATGCGCTCAGCCGCCCTGCTGATCGATAGAATCCGTCCAGCTTCATCCATCGTTACGATGGCATCGGTTGCGGCCTCCTCAATGATCTCGTATCGTTCCTGCAAAGCCTCTTGTTCTTCTCTTGTCACGCAAACTCAACCTTATTTGGTCGGAATTGAGTCGGACCCCCGCGGACCTGCTTTGTGCAACAACTCTTCCAAATGAACCGCGCGCTTGCAATGAGTAAAAGTCCCGTCGGCGCCGCCCAATTAAGCTCCATTTTTCTAAGATCTTATCCATAGTTTACTAAAGCAGCGCCTTCGGTGAATCCCGTCCGCTTCGGCCGTGGAGGCGGCGCGTCGGCGCCCGGGAAAATATTCCTAGCGGTCTTCGCCAACGAAATAATTCGTTTCGAATCTTGCAGCCTCGTCCAGCCACGGGAGCACCGAAACATCGGGGCCGGTTTTGCGGAGAGCCAGCAGCACCGTCGCGCTCCATTGCGGGAGCACGCGCCCCAACCACTTCCCGACGGCAGGCGGGAAGCCATACACGAACGTTCCTTTGGAGTCCTGCAGGCGCACATCCTTTAGACGCACAGCAAGCCGTTGCAGTTCGTGCAGCGTGAATCCGCGGACATGAGGGCCGTTCGCCTTCACGCAGGTCGGCTGGCGGCCGCACAGGATCAGAATGCGGTTGTGGAGGGCGGCCATATTCGGCACTCCCACAATGACCATTCCTCCGACTCGCGTCACGCGAAACTGCTCATGCAGCGCCCAGATCCAGTTCTTCAGATGTTCCAGCACCTGGTTTGAGAGCACGATGTCGAAGAAGGCGTCCTGATACGGAAGGCGCGAGAATTCCAGGTCGACGCTCGACATCCGGACGCCTCGGGCCGCGGCCGCCTCTGTCAGCTTGCTGCTCGATTCAATGCCGTACAACTCGACGTGACGTGCAGCCCCCAAGGCGTCGCGGATTGTCATTAAGTCGCGTCCGCTCCCGCAGCCGACGTCGAGCACGCGGACCGTCCGTCCCAACTCCGGGCCGTAGGATCTGCACCACGCGTCAATGACTTCGGCGCCGTAGATGTTGACGTAGCCTTGATCCCGCCACTGCTTCAACAATCTGAACACATGTTCTCCCTACGCAGCGGCCGTTTGCAGGCGCAGCGCCTCCATAATGCTCGAAACGCTGTTTAGCGAGTGCAGCTCCTCAGGACGGAACGAAACGCCGAACTCGGCTTCGATGGTCACGATGATGTTGATCTGCGCAACCGAGTCCCAGCCGTCCACGTTGCTGCTGTTGGACGTTTCCGTGATCTTGTCCTGCTGATTCTTCGTGACGTCTGCGATGATTTCTCGGACTTTTTCAAGCATGAATCCCGACTCCGTATTCCTCAATCTCAACAAACGTTTCTCTGGGTTGTGCGTTCCCCGCCGGCAATTCAAATCGCTTGCCGCCGGCGACGTCTGTTTCGGTTTCCACAAAGCCGTTCTTCGAATAGAAGCCCGCAAAGGGCGCGTTTTTCCTGGTGGGAATGTAGGCGGCGACGATCTTCTCCACGCCGGCGCGCCGCGCCAGGCCGCAAATGTAGTCCACAAGCCGTTCTTCGACGGTGCGCCCCAGGACGCGGCAGCTCATGAGGAAGTTGTCGATGAACCATGTCCGCGAATTCTTTCGAATCTGGACGTAGGCGACGACGCCGCTGTCGCCGAATTCATCCCGCAGGCTCGCCGTGAGAAGCAGCGCGTCCGGCGACGACATCAAGCGTTCGACGTCGGCCTCGCCCAGCCGCAGCGTGGTCATATTGAACTGATTGGTGCGCTGAGTCAGTTGCGCGATGCGCGATGCGTGCGGCCGGTGATTTACGTACACGGTGAGCCGCTGCTGGAGCCGCCGGTAGAAATCTTCGAGCGTCGCAGCCGTCTGCCTGACTTCGCGCCGCCGCCGGTCCTCCGAATACTGCCGCCCGCGGCTGAAGTCTTCTTCAGTCAGAAGCAGCTTGCCGATGCAGCGTTGAGATTCGAATTGGCCGATGAAATCCAGCGGCGGCGATTCCAGGTGAAGACAGGAAACGCCCGGGAGCGCCGCGCGCACTTTCGCGATTTCGATGGGGTTGTCGTCGACGAAGAGCATATGATCGAGCGAAATTTGAATCTCGTTGGAGATCTCGCGAATGCTTTGCTCTTTCGGGTTCCAGTTGACGCGGATCGCCGCAAAGTGCTTCTCGCGCAACGCCATTTCCGGGCGTCGTCGAAAGACTTCCATCACGTCCTCGTAATTGTTCTTGCTGCTGATGGCAAGAACGTAGCCGTGCGCGTAAAGCCCCAACAGATATTCCTGAAACCGCCTGTAGACGAGGCCCGGATAGTCTCCTCCGATCCGAATGCCGTCGACGCCGTCTTCCCCGAGCACGCCTCCCCACAGCGTGTTGTCGAGATCGAGAACGATGCACTTCACCTCATCGTTCAACAACGCCCGAATATAGGCGGCATAGCGGGCGGCCAGAGGGATCCAGTGCTGCCGGGCGACGGGAATGCGCGCGGTGTAATACATTCGCGGATCCGTCCAGGACCTTCGGCCGCGTTCGTTCACCAGCCGCGCATACTGCAGCACATACGTTCCCGGATGCTTCGCCAGCGTGCGTTTCAAATCGCGATTGATCTCGTCGACGAACGCCTGAATGCCGGAATCTCCGTCCGCCATCGCCTCGTAGGAATCAAACGGCGGCGTTACATCCTGGACGAGAAGAAATGCGCCAGCCGCCGCATGCTGACGGAAGCCTCCGACGATCGATTCGAACAGCCGTGCGGCCTCATCCCGCAGCGCGCGCCGCTCGTCGGCGGTGAGGGTCGAAAAGCGCGACATTGCCTCAGGAAAGACGTCCTCGAGATTGAAGCCGACAATCGTCACGTCGCACTGAAAGCGATAGAGCCCGCTGTCGGGATCGAGCAGCTCCTGTCGAAACTGGTTGTAATGGGGCTTGTAGAACTCCGCATCGATGTCGCTGAACATCAGTTCTGCTCGGAGCAGCGGGATGATGAAGTCCGTCGTATACGAGGTCAGCAGCGCAATGCGAATCCGTCGCTCGAAGGCTTCCGCTCCAAACCGCTCCATCAGCCGGTGAGCGAAGTAGTAGTTTTTGAGCGTCGGCTCGCGCCGGAGCAGTTCCTGAAGCTCCCGGCGGCCGTCAAAGAAAGCTTTAGGATCGGCAAGCCGTTTCTCGATTTGGTTGTAGGTCACAGGTAGCGGTCCTCATCCACCAACTGCAGCGCCCGGTCGATGAATCGTTCAGCGTGCGTCGCGACGCAATGCAAGCCCCCGACCGTGATGTTGCGCAGGACGCCTTCCTGCTCCAGGATTCGTTCGACGCGCGCGTAATTTCTCCGGACGTCCGGCCGGAGCGCACGGAATGTATATTCCATGCGGCTGCCGCCGTTGACGATGGTCATGCTTCTCACTTTGCTTTCGAACAAGCGCGCCTGCGCCTTGGGGTGTATTTCTTCCGGCACATGCATGATCGTGAAACTCTCCCGGAACCTTGTCCCGATTCCAATGACGAGTCCATTCACATCGCGCAGCTTGTAGATCGGCGAATTCGGTCCAAACGCTCCGCCCATGTGATGCGTTGCAACGAGCTCCCGCCCGCAACGGCCCCATGCCGCTACGGAATGCGTCGGGTGCAGGCTTCTCGAGACGCCGGGGAGCCTTCGAAACACTTCAGTGACAAGGCCTGTCTGCGAAGGCGTGCGCTGCACATCGAAGATATGGACGCGATCGGCGTAGCGCGCTTGCCGGCCCGTGAACGGGAAAGCCGGCATCAACAGAGCGCCGGATTCCGTCAACAGGTTCTGAAGGATGCGAATCAGCCGGATCGGCGACAGTCCGGGGACGCGCCGCGCGATGGCGTCGAGCGAACTATGCAAAAAGACGACTGCGTCCTTGCGGACGCCCAGCGTGAAGAGCAACGCTTCGAACTCCGAGAGGGTCAGCGTACGGCGATCCAGAACGCGATCGACAAGCGCAACCTTGCGGCGGATCGCGCGATACGCGGGGGCGAGGCGTCCTTGCAGTCCCAATGGCAGCACGGATTGCAGCCTCGCTGTCACATCGATCATGCTGTCGCCTGAGATCGCTGACCGGCCGGCTGCTCTTGGACGTCCACGTTGTACAACTGCAACATGAGCGCATCCATGAAGAACTTCGCGGCCCAGTTCAGGTAGTTGAACGGCCCATAGCCGCCCCAGATCGGTTCGGATCCGAACACGGCGCCGCGGCTTTCCGGATAAGGACTCTCCGCATCCTGCAGCCGGGCGATCCCCTCCAGCAGCAGCCGCGCCGTTTCCGCGTAGATCGCGTCGCCGGTGATGTTGGCGAGCCTTTGCAATACGAGAGCAATCTGCGCCTCACCGGTGAGACAGCGCCATGATGCAGCCGCGTTCCATCGCCGGTCGTAGCGCCCGCGGAGTATGCCGGTGCGGCGATAGATCTCCATGAGCGGCCGCGCGCCCTTCCCGGCGGCGCGGACGTACGTCTCGCGTCCCAAAAGTTGTCCGGCGCCGAGAAGACCTTCCAGGACGTAGCCGATTGTGTGCAGCAGCGGGTCTTCTGCGTCGGAGAATGCGTTGAAAGCAAACCAGCCGTTCTCCGCCTGCTGGGCGAGCGTCCAGTCGCAGTTTCTGATGGCCGCTTGAACCCACCGGCTCTCATTCAATTCACGGCCCGCCAGCGCCAGTCCCCAGGCGGCGCGGACGTTGTAAGCCTGAACCGTGCTGCTGGTCAGCACCGACAGATGTTTGCGCCAGGCGCCGTCGTCGTCTTGGGCCCCCGTCAACCACTCTGCTGCGCTCACGGCCGAGCGCGCGTAGCGCATATCTCCGGTCGCGGCGTACGCAGCGACCCAGCCGAATAAGACCTGGCCCGTGTTGAACACGGCCGGCGCCGCCTGCACGCCGAGCATTCCGCTGCGCACCGCGCCCGACGGCAACTGAACCTCGCATTCCCAGTCCGCCATGCGGAGCGCGCGCCGGCGCGCCTCCGGGGACTGTCTTGTTTCGGAGTAGTGAAAGAAGGAAGGAATGATATAGCCGGTCGTTTCAGGATAAGAACCGCCCCAGCCCTTCAGCAGGTTGTAGCATCCCGCCACGCCGCCGTCCGGCGAGGCGTCCTGCGCCGCACACAACCAGGCGTAAGCGGCGTCCAGGCTCCGTTCCAGCGACACGGCCTCTCCGACCGGACGTGTTATAGCCCGGCGGCACGCGCGAACCAGCGCGCCGCGGTTTGCCGGAAACAGGATGGATCGTAGAGTGGCGCCCGACAGGATGGTGCTCGCTTTCATGAATCGTCCCGTTCAGGCGAGTAGTTCAGCACGCGACTTGCCGCTCCCCATGGATTACGGCTAATTCAGCCGCAGATTACGCAGATCCTGGCGGCAGGAAATTAGCGGTCTTAGCGCCATTCGCCGCAGCTTGGATTTGTGTAATCTGCGGCTTCATTACCGCCGTGGTCGAGCCAGCCTATTGCTGTCTCGGAATTGTGGTTCTACCTGCGGAACGCGGCTGCCTCCGGGCAGCCGCTTCGATGAGAACGCCGTCAAGCCAACGTCAGTCGGCAAATCTCTCGAACTTTTCGTGCATGTCGCTGAGGGCGGGCCCGACTCGCGCCGCAGCGCCGGGGATCGCCATCACACGGTTGATTTCGGGAGCAAGCTGGTTGTGCATCGAGGGCATGAGCGACGAAACCGACTTTCTGGATTCCGTCGGCAGCGCGCTGAAGCTGTCGTAGATCCGATCGAGCCTGGAGTTCATATCGCGAATCTTCGGCGCGGCCGCATCCGCGGTCGACTCGTCCGTAACGCTGCGCAGCGTTCCCAGCGCGGAACGGTGAACCGACGTCAGGTCGTCGCGAACTTGCGTAACCTGTTGGGTGATGTTGGCGTCTTCGCGGCCCGCGTACACAGTCTCTCCGCGCTGCCGCGTTGCATAGTTCCAGATCAACCCGCCGAGAAGCGCCAGCAGGGCCAGCGGCAGGATCCACCGCAATGCGCTGCCGCGCGGCTCTCTGGCTTCCACCCGATGAACCTCCGCCGCGCCCGTTCGGACTCTGGGCCGCTCCGACTCGTAGGTGTGGGTCGCCTCTCGCAGCGGTTCTGCATATGTCGGTTCCTGCCGTGCGCCAAAGTAGCTGCGCTGGCTCGACAGCATACTGGCGAGGCCCGTTGCATCCAGCCCGCGGCTCTGCTTCTGTCTTTTGAGCACTCCGAGAAGGACGGGACCAACGAAACCCAACATCGACATCACCGACTTTCCGCCGAGTCCTGACGAACCGCCGATGCGGCCTGCCATCGAGGACAGGACGCTTCCTCCCAGCAGCGAGGTCAGGATTCCAGTTCCGCCGCCCCGGCTCAGCAGGCCGCCGATGTTGTCCAGGATGCTGTCATCCGCATCATCGACTGCTGCGGCGAGGCGCCGGGCGCCGTCCGGCGTCGACGCCATGTTGTCGAATTCCGACAGCATTGCCGGGACGGCCGCGTTAATGCCGGCTCGCGTCTTGTCCTTGCTTTCGCCCAACATCGACGACATCCGTCCGATGACGTCGCCGCCCATGTAACCCTTTACGGCCTCAATCAGATTGAAAGAATTAACTGCCATGATTCCTCCCGCATTTGGTGAAAACAGATGCTCTTGTGACGCAATACAAAATCTAAGACGCCCGCCTTAGCTCGGTTAAGAAATCCTTAACCGTCCACCTAGGGCGACTCCCCAATTTTTCCGAGCTCCCCCCGCGCGCTACAGTACCCGCAGCTTTCAAACGCTGAATCGGTCTCCCGATGAGATCGCAGATCCCAACTCAAGGAGTTGAACCCGTCATCGCGCGGGACATTGATTTCACACACTCTGAATTGAGCCGGACGCGCCTCATAGGAACGCCGCTCACCAGCTGAACCGTCGGCCCATTACTTCCCGCCGGCTTGTTCCTATGCAAAACCCGATAGGACGCGTGCGCCCGGGTGGATTTTCGCGAGGTAACTTTGAACCGAACCAGGCTGTTTTTCTTTATTTCCGCGGGGTTAACGGCAATTCTAATATCGCCTGTTCGCTCCATTCTCGCTTACACCACAGATACGGCCGTATACACGCCTCCTGAATACACCACATTTCGGCCGCCAAACGCCGGTGACAGCTATCTAGATCCTGTTTTTGGGACCGCCATTAAGCGGCTCACAAATTCGATGAGCATGACAGGCGCCGATTCGGGGCGGACGCTGGCCACAATCAGCCCTGAATACTCGACGATGTCCCCGTTCAATTCCGACAACACGCGTCTCCTGCTGCTTCATCTGAGCTATTTCGGGCTGTATGACGGCGCCGGAAACTTCCTGAAGGATCTTCCGTTGGAGATCAACGCGTCAAGCCAGCCGCGCTGGTCGCGCAAAGATCCCAACATCCTCTACTACGTTCGGGGCAATCAATTGAAGCAGTACAACGTCGGGACCAATCAGATCTCCGTCGTGAGAGCGTTCAGCGAATACACATCCGTTTCGGGCAACGGCGAGTCGGACATCAGCTTCGACGGCGCCCGCATGGTGCTTGTGGGCAACGGCCGCTACGTATTCGTGTATGACCTGGTTAATGGCGCAAAGGGCCCCGTTTTCGATTCCGGCGGCCGCTCTTTCGACAGCGTCTACATCACTCCCAATGACAACGTCACGATCACCTGGAACAGCGCGGGCTCCGGCCGCTTCCAGGGCATCGAGCTATTCGACAGGAACATGAACTTTTTGCGCCAGGTTGCGCGAGCCGGCGGCCACATGGATGTCACTCGCGACGCAAACGGCGACGAAGTGCTCGTTTGGATCAACGCCGCGGATCCGGCGCCGATTTGCAACAACGGCATTGTGAAGATCCGGCTCGCCGACGGACGCCAGACCTGTCTGGCGTCGCTGGACTGGAGCATGGCCGTCCACATTTCCGCCCCCGACAACGCGGGATGGGTCATGGTCGAAACCTACGCCCCGCGCGACCCCATGCCCACTAACGGATGGACGCGGTACACCAATGAGCTGCTTCAGATCAAACTCGACGGATCCGAAATTCGGCGCATCGCTCACCATCGCAGCCGCCCGTTCAACAGCTACACGTATCAACCGAAGGTCTCGGTGAGCTGCGACGGAAGCAAGCTGGTCTTCGGCAGCAACTATGGACTGCAGGCCCAAGTGGGCTATCCTCAAGAGTACTCGGACGCCTATCTGATCGATCTCGCCGTAAACAGCCCAGGGGCCGGCGGCGGATCGTCGGGCGGCGGTTCTTCTGGCGGCGGTTCTTCTGGCGGCGCCGGCGGCTCTGGCGGTTCTGGTTCCGGCGGCGCCGGAGGATCTTCCGGAGGAACGACCCCTGCGGTGACACGGTACGAGCAGACGAACGGAGTCGCGTTCACCGGCGCCTGGTACGACAACAACTCGGCCGTGCACAGCGGGTCTTCCGCCAAAGGCGCCATGGACGCCGGCGCCCGCGCGACGTTCTCCTTCACGGGCTCCAGCGTTTCGTGGATCGCCTATCGTGACGAATGGTCGGGCATTGCGCGCGTCTACGTCGACGGCGCGCTGAAGGGCTCGATCGACGCATACGCCTCGCCGTTCCAGGCTCGCACGGTTCTTTACAGCGTGAACAATCTGACCTCTGGTCCGCACACGCTCGTCATTGAAGCGACCGGAACAGCGAGTGGACAATCCCGCGGCCGCTGGATCTGGGTCGACGCGTTCGACGTCGGATCGGCGGCCGCCGGCGCGCCGCCATCCAGCGGCGGACGCACATACCGCGTTGAGCAGAACGGCGGCGTTCACTATTCCGGCGCCTGGTTCAACAACAGCAACATCGTCCACAGCGGAGGCAGCGCCAGGCTCGCAATGGACGCAGGCGCGAGGGCGTCGTTCACATTCACGGGCAACAAGGTCTCGTGGATCGGGCTTCGAGACGAATGGTCCGGCATCGCCCGCGTTTATATCGACGGAGCGCTGAAGGGCGAGGTCGACGGCTACTCCGCAGTGACTCAGACGAAGACGACGCTCTTTACGTCCGACGTCGCGTGGGGCCGTCATACCATCACAATCGAGGCCGCCGGACGTCGCTCCGGGTCCTCAAGAGGCAACTGGATCTGGATCGACGCTTTCGAGTATTTCGGCGATCCAACCGGCTCGGCCGCGACATTTAACTCCCGCGCTACAACGCAAGTGAGCGGCGGCGCGTCCCTGGTCAGTCCTGGGCAAGGCGAACCGCTGCAGATCAACTACAGCGCCGTGAAAGCACAATCTGGGGCCGTCAATCCCGCAGCTCTTGCCGTCCTGGCGTTTCGACAGAACGGCGTCACAGTTTCTGAAGCCGGATTCTCGGGCGCCGAGATGACGACGAAGGGCCGCATCCATGCAGAGATCTCAGGTCCGATCAGCACCGGCTTCGCGATCATCAACCCGAACGAGGCGGAAGCGGAAGTCGAATTCTCGTTCGTCGATTCGTCCGGCGCAGAGCGAGGGTCCGGCATCCTGACGCTTCCTCCACACGGACACCTTGCGCGGTTCCTCCACGAGAGTCCGTTCGATGCGCCGGATCCTTTCATCGGCGCCTTCACATTCACCTCAAGCACTCCCGTTTCGGCTATCGCACTACGTGGACTCGTCAACGAAAGATCCGAGTTTCTGGTCACGACGCTTCCCATCGTCAATCCCGACGCTCCGCGTCGATCATCCCTGTTCTTCCCGCACTTTGCCGATGGAGGAGGCTGGACGACGCAATTCGTCTTGACCAACCCCACCGATGAGACGATCAGCGGCAGGCTCGACTTTCTGAGTCCCGGAATCCCGGGCCAGGCGGCCGGCGCGCTGGCGTTGAAGGTCGACGGCGCCGTGCAGAGCTCCGTGTCGTACACGATTCCGCCTCGATCGTCGAAGCGTTTTCAGACGGCCGACGGCCCGCCGAATGTTCGCGTCGGCTCAGCAAAGATCACGCCGGACGGCGCCCATCCTGCGCCGGCCGGGGTCGCCATCTTCTCCTTCCGCGAACGCGGCGTCACCGTGTCCGAGGCGGGAACTCCCGCCCTTGCGCCGGGCGTCAGGTTCCGCAGTTATGCGGAACTGAATCGGCGGACAAAGGTTCGCACGGGTTTGGCAGTGGTCAACACCTCGGAAAACCCGCAGACGGTCCGCCTGGAGCTCCTTCGCCTGGATGGAACGAGCGCCGGCGTCTCGGGATCGATCGAGCTGCCGGCGTTCGGCCAGCGCGCGTTGTTCCTCGATGAGATCGCGGGCTTCCAATCGCTTCCCGAAGTATTCCGCGGCGTCGTCCGCGTTGCTTCGCAAAGCGGCGGAACGATAGCGGTGCTCAGCCTGCGCAGCCGCGTCAACGAGCGCAACGAATTCCTCGTCACGACGACGAATCCCGTTGACGAAGCTCAGCAGGCGGCCGCTCAATTGTTCTTCCCTCACCTTGTGGATGGGGGCGGCTATTCCACGCAACTGATCATGTTCCGCGGGTCGGACGACCAGGCGCCCGCCGCCGCCGTCGACACGTACGCGCCGGAGACGCCGATCGCGTGGGCGGCCGAGCCGTAGCGGGATGAGCGACTGCGTGGCATTTCCCTTGCAAGTCAGAAAAGGGCATGCCCACGCGCATCCTGGTCACCGACGCCGATACGCCGAAAGCGCTTGCCATCGTCCGCGCGATTGGCGGCGACTATGAAGTGTGGACGGCCGCGGAATGCGGCCTCACGCTGGCCGGGTGCTCACGGTACGCCCGCGCCCACTTGCGGCGCCGGTTCAGCGCCCCCGCGGAATTTCCCGCCTGGGTTCTCGATCAATGCAAAAGGCTGGGAATTCGAATCGTCGTTCCACCGGAGGAGTCGAGTTCCTATCTCCTGGCGCTGAACGAAGACGCATTCACACGGCATGGAATTCGCCTGGCGTGCCTTCCCTTGCATGCGCTGGAGACCGCGATGGACAAGGCCGCGACCATTCGCGCCGCGGAACAGATCGAAGTCGCCGCGCCGCCAACTCGAATTCTCGAACATCGGGACGACGCCGTCAGCGCGGCGCGCGAATTAGGGCATCCGGTCGTCATCAAGCCGCGGTTCAGCCGCTACTGGAACGGATGGCGCTTCGTTTCGGGCGATGGCGTCGTCTACGCCAATTCCGATGCGCAAGTTCGAGAGGCCGTCGCCGCCCTCGACCCTTCAGCGCCCCCTCCCATCATTCAAGCCTTCATTCCAGGAAGCGGCGTTGGCGTGTGCATGCTTCTCGACGATGACGGGACGCCGGTCGCGGAGTTTGCGCATCAGCGGCTGCGCGATTATCGACCGACGGGTTCGGGCTCGGTGCTCCGGAAGTCCGTCGCGCTCGACCCCGAAATGCGAGAGACCAGTCTTCGGCTGCTTCGCCACATCGGCGCACGCGGCGTCGCAATGGTGGAATTCCGGACGGACAGCCGGACGGGTGGATTCTATCTGATGGAGATCAACGGACGCTTTTGGGGATCTCTTCAATTGGCGATCGACTCCGGCGTGAACTTCCCCGCACTGTTTGTGCGACAGCTTCTCGGCGAACCTGTGGAAAAACCCAACTATCGAAGCGGCGTGCACGTCCGCTGGTGGGTCGGAGATTTAGTTCGGACGTTGCGCGTGCTGAAGGGCCGGCCGCGCGGCTATACAGGCGAATTCCCTTCGCGTTGGCGGGCGATCGCAGAGTTTGTCGGGCCTCAGCCCCCCGGGACGAAGAATGAAATCCTGAGGTGGAACGACTGCTGGCCCGCGTTCGTCGAGCCGATCTCAATTCTGAGGAGGATGTTCGGATGAAGGTGCTCGTTCACGCTCACACTGCGTTCTCGGGCGACGGAGAATTGTCGCCGCAGCAATTGGCCGACCTGGCGCGGTCGAACGGTTTCGACGCAGTGCTTCTTGCGGACCACTTCGAGAGCCTGACCGCCGCCGCATTTGCGCAACTCGTCGAGGAGTGCCGCAATGTCACGAATTGCCTGATGGCGCCCGGATATGAGAGGAGCATTCGCGGCTACCATGTACTCGCACTCGGAACCGAACAATGGTTCGTCGAACGCAATGTCGAACGCTGGGCCGGCCGGATCGCAGCCGCAGGCGGCATGACCGTCGTCGCGCATCCCAGCCGCTATCGGCATGAGATTCCCAACGACATCCTGAACGCCTGCGAAGCCGTAGAAGTCTGGAACTCCAAGTTTGGCTACGACGGCAGTCTCGCCCCAAATCCGCGCGCCTACGACCTGCTCGGCCCGCATCGTCTGCCGTTGTGCAGCCAGGACCTTCACGGCGTCCGGCACCTCTCCGGCGTCGGCATTGAGATTCCCGGGCAGTGCAAGACGGGGGCCGAGATCCTCGCGCACCTCCGTCGCGGCGACTACCGGATGACGAACGGCGTGCTGAGTTTCGACCGAAATCTGTCACGGCTCGGCGCCGCCGTGATGGCCGGCTACCATCAGGCGCGCCGCGCCTTTGTGGAACGCGCGATACGCGCGCGCAAATGGGCCCGGAAGAATTGCGAATTGCGAACCGCCGGTCGCGAAAAACCATGATTGAAGGACGCCACATCATCTGCTTCAGCAATGACTGGGACAGCGATCCGTTGAGCAAGAAACACATCATGGTGCGGCTTGCAAGGCGCAACCGCATTCTGTGGGTGAATTCGATCGGCAATCGAAGACCGTCGCCGACGGCGCACGATCTCAAGAGAGTTCTCAAGAAACTGCGGGATTTCGGCAAAGGCTGCCGTCAAGTGGATTCGTCGATCTTTGTGTATTCCCCGATCGCGCTGCCCTTTCATGGCAATGCAGTCGCGCGATGGATCAATCGAAGAATCCTGAAATGGAGTCTGCGGCGCACATGCCGGAAACTGGGATTTCACCGACCCGTCACCTGGACGTTCGAACCCGCGTCCGGCGATGTCGCCGGCGCGCTCGGCGAAGGGACGCTCGTCTATCACTGCGTCGACGAGTTTTCCGAGTTTACAGGCGCCGACAAGAAGGCGCTGCGCGACCTTGAACGCCGGCTGATCGAAAAGTCCAACTGCGTGATCGTATCGTCCGAACGTCTCCTGGCGAACAAGCGGCGATTGAATCCTAAGACCTATCTCGTGACTCATGGCGTCGACGTGGCGCACTTCCGGCGGGCCTGCGATCCGGAACTCCTGGCGCCGGACGACGCCCGAGTCTTGCCTAAGCCGGTTATCGGTTTCTTCGGCCTGATTGCGGACTGGGTCGATCTGGAGCTGATCCGTTTTCTTGCCGAGCAACGGCCTGCCTGGAGTTTCGTTCTGATTGGAAAGGCCGCGACGGATCTGGGCGCCGTTCAAGGCGCCGCCAATATTCACCTGCTGGGCCCGCGGCCATACGCGTCTCTGCCGGCATACGCCCGCTCGTTTGACGTTGCGATTCTGCCCTTCAAGGTCAATGAGCTGACTTTGGCCGCCAATCCACTCAAGCTCCGCGAGTACCTGGCGGCGGGCCTCCCTACCGTCTCTGCCGCGATACCCGAAGCGGAAAGACTGGCAGACGCCGTGCGCATTGCGCGAAACCCGGAGGACTTTCTGAACCAGATTCAATCGATAGTCGACTCCGGCAAGACCGGCCCCCAAATGGAAATTTCCCGGCGGATGGACCACGAATCCTGGGACGAGAAAGTAGAGCAGCTTTCAGAAATCGTCCGCATTCATGCGGGGCGCGCGGCATGAAGGGCGTCGCGCTCCTGTATCACGATGTCGTTGACGACGGGGCGTGGGAATCCAGCGGCTTTTCGGGACCGGACGCCAACATCTACAAACTCAGCGCCGGCGCCTTTCAGGATCATCTGCGCGCGATCCGCAAGGCGAATCCAAACACGGTTCTCACATTCGATGACGGCGGCGCGAGCGTTCACGGCCGCGTCGCGGGTCTGCTGGAATCGAACGGGTTCAAAGGGCTCTTCTTCGTCGCGACGGACTGGATTGGGCGGCCCGGCTTCCTCGACGCGCAGCAGATTCGCGATCTCCGGAATCGCGGCCATCGGATCGGAACACATTCCTGCTCGCATCCGGCTCGCATGTCGCATTGCAGTTGGGAGCAACTGCTGGATGAGTGGTCGCGCAGCCTGTCGATTCTCGCAGACATTCTCGGAGAGCCGACGCCTCTCGGGTCGGTTCCTGGAGGATTCTATTCGCCTCGAGTCGGCCGCGCGGCGGCCGCCGCCGGGATTACGACTTTATTCACGTCGGAGCCGACGCTCACGGTTCATTCGGTCGGAGGCTGCGCTGTAATCGGCCGATTCATGATCCAGCAAAAGACGACCGCGGCCGAAGCCGCAGCGCTCGCGCGCGGGGACGCGCTTCCTCGCTATCGTCAGGCGATTGTCTGGAATTGCAAGAAGGCCGCGAAGGCGGCGGGCGGCGCGCAATGGCTCCGGCTTCGCCGCTGGACGCTCGAGAAAACGCAACGCTACAGCCACTTGGCCTTGCGAAAGCGATAAAACAGATACCCATCAACGACGGCCATGACGCCAAGCGCTAAGGGATAGCCGAAGCGCCAGTCCAGTTCCGGCATGTGTTCGAAGTTCATTCCATAGACTCCCGCGACCATCGTAGGGACGGCGACTAACGCCGCATACGCCGCCAATCGCTTTGTCACTTCGTTTTCCTGCAACGTGATCAACGCCAGATTGACCGATGTCACCGTTGTCACCATGTCGCGGAGGCTGTCGATGGATTGGTTCAGACGCACGAGATGGTCGTGGACGTCCCTGAAATAATCCTGCAGCCCGGCGCATAACTGCGGGACGCGGCCGCCATGCAGCTTGTCGACGGCTTCCAACAGTGGACCCGCGGCGTGCTTGACGACCATCAGCTTCTGCTTGAGCGCGTACAGCGCTTCGATGCTGGCGCGGGTGGTTTGCTCGGCAAAAATGTCCCGCTCGATTGCTTCCATTTCATCCGACAGCGCATCAACCACAGGAAAGTACCGGTCCACAACCGTGTCCATGAGCGCATACAACACGTATGCCGAACCGTGCCGCAACAGCTCCGGCTCCTGTTCGGCGCGCCGCCGCACGTTGGCGAACCCATGTTCGGCGTGCCGCCGCACCGACAGGACGTAATTATCGCCGGCGAAAATGGCGACTTCCCCGGTCCGTAGTTTGGCGCCGTCTATTTCGATAATCGGCAGGACCACAAAGAGCGATTTTCCGTACTCTTCGACCTTGGGACGTTGATGGCCGTGGTGCGCGTCCTCGACGGCGAGTTCATGGAGCCCGAACTCCTGCTGCAGCAGTTCCAGTTCTTCCGGGTCGGGATCCCGAACGGCCACCCAGACGAAACAATCGGGTCGACACACATAGCTGCTGATGTCCGCGGGAGCGATATCCGCGAGCTTTACGCCCCTCTGATATGCGACGCAGTTGACGAGCATGGCGCAGAGCAGCCGGCTTTCATCCCGCCTGGGGAATCGGCTCGGGTTGGATTGTCCGGAGCACCGGCTTTGCGAATGCGAGTCGCAACACCTCCTCAATCGTCCGGACGTAGTGGATCTGGATGCCCTTCAGCAGTTCCGGCTGGATGTCTTCGCGAACGTTCTTTTCGTTCTGCGCCGGAAGAATCACTTCACGGATGCCGGCTCTGCGGGCCGCGAGTACTTTTTCCTTGACGCCGCCGATGGGGAGCACATGGCCGCTCAGCGTGATCTCGCCGGTCATCGCCAGCCGGTTTCTCGTGGGCGTATTGGTGAGGGCCGACACCAGCGCTGTCACCATCGTGACGCCGGCGGACGGCCCGTCCTTCGGAATCGAGCCGGCCGGCACGTGGATGTGCACGTCTGTGTCTTTATAGAAATCGGAATCAAGTCCGAGGTCGCCTGCAATGGAGCGCACCCACGTCAGCGCGGCCTTGGTCGATTCCTGCATGACTTCGCCGATTTGTCCGGTGACGGTCAAATGCCGGCCGCCCTTGGCGATATTCGCTTCGACGAACAGGATGTCGCCGCCGACCGGCGTCCACGCAAGACCCAGTACGACGCCCGGCGTTTTCACGCGCTCCTCCACCTCTTCTTCCAAGCGGAATCTCGGTGTTCCGAGGAATTCGACGACAACGTCGCGCGTCACGCGAAGATGGTCTCCCCTTCCTTCCAGCATGCGCCGGGCTTGTTTGCGGCAGATTCCGGAAATCTCCCGCTCGAGATTGCGGACGCCGGTCTCACGCGTGTAGTGCCGCGCGATCATCAGCAGCGCATCGTCTTCGAATTCGATCTGCTCGGGCTTCAAGCCGTTGTTCTCGCGGCTGCGCGGCACAAGGTACTGTTTGGCGATCTGCAGTTTTTCCTCTTCCGTATACCCCGGAAGCTCAATGACCTCCATGCGGTCGCGCAGCGCGGATGGAATGGTGTCCAGAACGTTCGCCGTCGTGATGAAGAAAACCCGAGACAGGTCGAATGCGACGTCGAGATAGTGATCGCGAAACGAATTGTTTTGCTCGGGATCGAGCACTTCCAGCAGCGCTGCAGCCGGATCTCCGCGAAAGTCGGCGCCCAGCTTGTCGATCTCGTCCAGCATGAACACCGGATCGCGCGATCCGGCCCGCCGGATGCTCTGAATGATCTGGCCCGGCAATGCGCCGATGTACGTGCGGCGGTGGCCCCGGATCTCCGCTTCGTCGCGCATGCCTCCGAGCGAAAGGCGGACGAATTTCCTCCCCATGGCTTCCGCGATCGAGCGGCCGAGCGATGTCTTGCCCACGCCCGGAGGCCCGACGAAGCAGAGGATCGGCGCCTTCCCTACGGGCTTCAGCTCCAGAACGGCGAGATATTCCAGAATGCGCTCCTTGATCTTTTCGAGGTCGTAGTGGTCCCGGTCGAGAATGTTCTTGGCGTGCAGAATGTCGATCTTCTCGGTCGTTAGAATGTTCCACGGAAGCGACACGAGCCAATCCAGATACGTCCGGCTGACGGTATATTCCGCCGCCGCCGGAGACATGCGCGACAGCCGTGCAAGCTCGCGATCCGCCTCCTTGCGCGCCTCTTCCGTCATTCCGGCAGCCTCGACTTTCTGGCGCAGCTCCTCGATTTCGCGCTGCGTTTCGTCCGTTTCGCCTAACTCTCGCTGGATCGCTCGAAGCTGCTCGCGCAGGAAATATTCCCGCTGGCTTTTGCCGACTTCTTCCTGCACCTGATTCTGAATCTTGCTGCGGAGCTCGAGGACTTCCAGCTCCTTGGCGAGTTCGGTGTTCAGATACTCGAGCCGCTTGCGCACTGCGGCCTGTTCGAGCACATGCTGCTTGGAAACGATGGAGAGCGTCGGAATATTGGTGGCGATGTAGTCGGCTAGCCGCCCGGCATCTTCAATGTTGATGACGATCGTTTGAAGGTCGTCCGGAAGCTGGGGCGACAGTTTGACGATGCGCTCGAACTGGCTGACAACGGTCCGGCGGAGCGCCTGGAAATCGACTGTCGACTCGTCTTCCCTTTCATCAGGAAGCGTCCGGATCCGCGCCCGAATGTAGGGGTCGAACTGAATGAATTCTTCAACCCGAACCCGAGCCACTCCCATGATGATGACGAACAGGTTGTTTTCCGGAGTCCGCATGGCGCGGTGAACCATGCTGACGGTTCCGACCTCGTAAAGGTCCGCCGGTCCGGGAGTATCGACGCGTTTGTCCCGCTGCGTCAGCACGACGAGCATGCCGTCCCGCTGCTGCACGTCATTGATGAGGCGGACGGAGCTTTCACGCCCCACAGTGAGTGGAATCACGGCGTTAGGAAAAATGACGGCGTCGCGAACGGGCAAGATCGGCAATTCTTCAGGTATGGTGTGAATCCGTTGATGGATGTCGTCGATGTCTTCGAACTCCCGTTTCATGATTTCTCCGTATGCTAGAATCCGCGCGTGGCGGCCGGAAACGCGTTCCAGTGGAAAATGGCGCTTGTCCTCTTCGGCGTCCTTTTCCTTGGAGTTTCGGACGCGCAAATCGTCCCCCCGCTGCTCTATTTTATTGCTCAGGAACTCGACGTCACCCCAGGACGCGCCGGTCTGGTAGTGGCCAGTTACTCGCTGGCGGCGGCAGCGTTCGCGCTCTTTGCGGGCCCGCTCTCAGACCGTATCGGCCGCAAAAGAGTGTTGGCGGGAGGACTCGCCTTATTCGCCGCCGCCTCCGTTTCTACATATCACGTTTCCACTCTCCACGCGTTAGTCATTGTACGCATGTTGACGGGCTTCGCAGCAGGCGCACTGTCGACCGTGTCGTTGGCGCTGGCCGGCGACCATTACTCCTATTCACAGCGGGGCCGCGCGATGGGCGTCATTTCAATGGCATATTCGTTTGCAATTGTCCTGGGCGCCCCCGCCGGCGCCTGGATCGCGTCGCGTTGGGGCTGGAGAGCGGTATTTGCCGGAATCGCCGGGGCCGGAACGTCGATGCTGGTCCTGGCCGCGTGGCAGTTGCCCGGAAAGAGCGACCGAGGAACTGTCGCAGGAAAGAAGGGACTCGCCGCCCCCAAGCTCGCCGACCATTTTCGTAAACCTGACCGGCTAGCCGGAATGGCGGCCGCTCTGCTGACGTCCGGTGGGCTGGTCGCCTACATCACTTACTTCGGCGCCTGGCTCAACCGCGATCATGGAATCGGCCTTGACGATCCCGCCTTTGCACTGTTGTTCATGCTCGCGGGAAGCGCCATGGTCGCCGCCTCGCTCGCTGGAGGATGGTTGTCGGACCATGCGGGCAAACGCCGCGTCATGATCTGGTCCAACATCCTGCTGACGGCGGCGTTCCTGGCTGTTCCTCGTCTGGCCTGGAGTTGGCGTCTCTGGATCGGCGTCGCTGCGCTAGGGGCTTTGGCGGCGGCCCGTCAGCCTCCACTGCACGCGCTTACAACGGAAATTGTCGGCCCGGAAATCCGCGGGGAATACACAGCAATTCGCAACGCGGCGTCCCAAATCGGCATCGCCGGCGCCAGTGCAGCGGCAGCTTACGCATTCGATAGCTGGGGTTTTGTGGGCGTGAGTTATCTCGCCGGTTTTCTCACGCTTCTGACGCCTCTATGTTGCGTGTGGTTGAAGGAAAAAACGTAGCTTCAAAGCGCAGCCCCCGTCCAGGCTGGCGCGTCACTGGCGGGAAACGATTCCTCGGACGCGGCCTCTACAGACTCGGGGCGCGGACGGGCGGTCCTGAATTGCGTGATCCTTGGCCTACGGGAGACCGCCGGCTTTCCCCATTCCATCCGGCGCCTGAACTCCATCAGCGTCTTGTCTACCAGAGCCTGTGGACGGAGGCTCGCAAAGGGTAAGACCGACGCGAGAACCGCGCCGAGGCCTCCTCCGGGAGGACTGTAATGAAGCTGGACGTTGACGATGCTTTCCTGCTCGCCGATCCGTTCGAATCGGACATAGCCGGCCATATCCACATCCGCGCCCGGCAGTGATTTCCATCCAATGAGTTCATTTTCGCGATCTATCGTGATTTCCGCCGGCCACCTCAAATGGAACCCACCGGGGAGCGTGAGCGTCCACATCGAGTGGGATGCATCAATAACATCGACATCGACCATGGGGCCTGCAATATCGCGGAGCGTTTCGAGGTTTCTCCAGTGCCGATAGAGTTGGTCTGCCGAACGATGGATGCGGATCCGTCGTTTCAGTGAGCGGGAATGACTCTTCCGCGCCTGGCGCGCCAGAATGACGCCCAGCGCCGCGCCTGCCGCCAGCACGAAGCCGTGTCTGGACTTCATGGAGATTTCCTCTGTCTATGCCGCCCTTCGAAGGATGCGAATGCGGTCGTATGCATCCTTGATATCCATGTATTGGCGCTTGACCACATACTGGACGTCCAACGGGAGATCGGCCTTGAGCGCCTCGTGATAGTTGTTGACAGCGGCCTCTTCTCCACGTTGGCATTCCGCAACGATCGACCCCTCATCGCCGCGCGCCACAGCGCTGTTGATATTGACCCAGCCGCGCTGCAGCCATCCTGGAGAGCTGCCCCCTTGCTTGACGGCGCCGCCGAGACGGTGAACCTCCGCCTGCAGTTCCGTCACAAACTGGCCGCGCTGCTGCGCAAAGATGTTGAATAACCTTCGAAACTCGCTGTTGCGGATATTTTCCGCCGCCGTTCGGAACCCCTCCTGACCGTCCCGGCATGTTTCGATCAGATCATTCAGGATCGCTACAATCTCGCTATTGTTCATGCAACTGCCTTCAGTCTGAGACTCTACGGAATTTTTGGGCAATTGCCATTCCAACAAGGCGCCACGAGTATCCTGCTGAGTTCTCTGTAACTGTCGACCTGCTTCAACCGTGATTCTCGCAAAGCGGGGAAATTTTGTCCGCGCGGATTGGCAAGAAAGCTGCAACAGGTAATCCGTACAGGTGTATTCAATGGATGAACGCATCATCCTGTTGGTTGAGGACAACGTTGCCGATTTTGTCTTGATTGAACGCGCACTTCAGAAGAGCGGCATCAAGAATCCCGTCTTGCGCACGAAAGACGGGATGGACGCATTGGACTATCTCCTCGCGTCGGGCAGATACCAGGAACGCGATACGAGCGTAATGCCTGCGGTCGTCCTCATCGATCTCGACCTTCCTAAAATGGATGGGCTCGAACTGCTGCGGAGGATGCGCGCCGACTATCGGACGAAGCTCACGCCCGTCGCCATCTTTACAGGATCCAACGACGAACAGGACCTGATCAATTGCTACAGCCTCGGCGCCAACAGTTACGTCCGCAAGCCGACAGACGCCGAGGAATTCACGCAGGTCGTTCAGGTCCTCGTGAGCTACTGGCTCCGGCTCAACGAACCCCCGCCGCCGAGCGAACGCATCTGGATGCATCACTTCGAACCGGCCGGCAAGCCCACATAACTGGCGCGATTCTTGCACGAACTAAACCAATGACGACTGCGGTACAGAGGCGATTCCCGGTCGGCGCCGAACTCTTGAACGGCGGCGGCGTGCATTTTCGGGTATGGGCGCCGCGGCGGCGGCGTCTGGCAGTCGTTGTGGAAGACGGTCGTGTGTTCGAGCTCGACGCCGAAGAGAACGGCTACTTCTCGGGATTCGTCGACGCTCTCGGCGCCGGCGCACTGTATCGCTTCCGGCTCGATGGAACGTCTGAGTTATATCCAGACCCGGCCTCCCGATTCCAACCGGCAGGTCCGCACGGGCCTTCTGAAGTCATCGATGCATCTACATTCGAGTGGACTGATGCACACTGGCCGGGCGTCCGCCTGCCCGGACAGGTGATCTATGAAATGCACATCGGCTCGTTCACGGAATCCGGTTCTTGGGGCGCGGCCGTGGAGCGTTTGCCGGAGCTCGCCGATCTCGGAGCCACACTGATTGAAGTGATGCCCGTGGCCGACTTCCCTGGAAGATTCGGCTGGGGATACGACGGCGTCAATCTGTTCGCTCCCTGCAGGCTCTACGGTCGGCCGGACGATTTCCGGAAATTCGTGAACGAGGCCCATCGGCTGGGCGTTGGCGTGATCCTTGACGTCGTTTACAACCACCTGGGCCCGGACGGCAACTATCTGAAGGAGTTTTCGCTGCACTATTTCTCGAAGCGCTACGAGACCGAGTGGGGCGAAGCGCTCAATTTCGACGGCCCGGATTGTCAGCATGTTCGTGAATTTGTAGTCACAAATGCGCGCTACTGGATCGAAGAGTTTCATCTCGACGGGCTTCGATTGGACGCCACGCAACAAGTCTTTGATGCGTCCAAAGAAAACATCATCGCCGAACTGACGCGCCGCGTCAGAGAGGTCGCTCATGGACGTTCTATATTGATCGTCGGGGAAAACGAGTGCCAGCAGGCTCGGCTGGTCCGGCCTGTTGAACTCGGCGGCTGCGGCCTGGACGCCCTGTGGAACGACGATTTTCACCACGCCGCGCGCGTCGCGGCGACCGGTCGGGATGAAGCGTATTTCAGCGATTATCGCGGGACCCCGCAAGAAATCATATCGGCCTTGAAATGGGGCTTTCTCTACCAAGGGCAGTACTACTCATGGCAAGACAAGATGCGCGGCGCCCCGGCCACGGACGTTCCGGGGCCGGCGTTCATTCTTTACCTGCAGAATCATGACCAGGTTGCAAATTCGTGCAGAGGCGAGCGCCTGCACATGCTGACAAGCCCGGGCGTCTATCGTGCGCTGACCGCCGTGTTGCTGCTTGCGCCGGGAACGCCGCTGCTTTTTCAGGGCCAGGAGTTCGCCGCATCAAGTCCTTTTTTCTATTTCGCGGATCATCATCCAGGGCTTGCCGAACTTGTCGAGAAAGGACGGCGCGACTTTCTGTCGCAGTTTCCGAGCATTGCGAACGCTGCTGCGCCCTCCCTCCCTCCAGCGCCTCATGACGAACAAGCGTTCCTCCGTTCAAAACTCGATCATCGGGAACGCGAGCGCAATTCCCACATTCTGAATTTGCATCGGGACTTGTTGAAGCTGCGCCGCGAAGACCCCGTTTTTTCGCAGCAGCGCACGGACTGGATGCATGGAGCTGTACTGGGTTTCGGCGCCTTTGCCTTGCGCCTTCTGACGGAGTCGGGCGACGACCGGCTGATCGTCGTCAATTTGGGCAAGGATTATCATCCAGCATCTATCGCCGAACCTCTGCTGGCCCCGCCTGCAGGACGCTGCTGGGACGTCCTGTGGTCGTCCGACGCCGCCGGCTATGCGGGATGCGCAGCGCCGCCCGTCGACTTGTTGAATCGCTGGCGTATCAGCGCACACAGCGCCGTCGTCCTTCGAGCGGTCGCTTACGCAATCGAGGATCCATCATCATGAGTTCGGCCGCCGAAGAAGTCGTCCTGAACCGGATGCCCTGGAGAAAGAGCGAAGAGCGCGACTCCGTCCTTCTGCTGACGCGTGAGTGGCTCGTTACCAATGGCCTGGGAGGATATTCCTCGATGTCCATTTCAGGCGCCTGCACGCGACGTTACCATGGGCTGCTGGTTTCCGCATTCCCGGCCCCGCTGGGCCGTATGGTCATGCTGAACCACTTCTCGGAAGAGATCGAGCTGCCCAACTTTCACGTTATCGATTTCAGCGGCGAGGAGACCCATGAAGACCGCGTCGATCTTCGCGCGGACCATTTTCTTCAGGAGTTTCGGCTGGAAGCCGGGCTGCCGGCATGGCGTTATGAGATTGAAGGACACGTGATTGAAAAGTACGTCATGATGCCCCACCTGCAGAATACGGTTCACGTGACGTACAAGCTGCTTTCGGGAACAAGCCCCGTGCGGATACGGCTCCGGCCGTCGATCCACTTCAGGGAGATCCAGGCGCCGGTCAGCGTTCCGCTGAATAAGCCTTATCACGTGTTCGCCTGCGGCGACCATTATGAGATCTACGCCGACGAGTCGATTCCCCGGCTTCGGTTCCACTTGAGGGGCCCGCGCTCGAGATTCGTGCTCGACGGCGGCTCATTCAAGAGCATCTTCTACAGATTGGAGAGCATCCGTGGATACGACTCGAAGGGCGAGTTATGGAGCCCAGGGTATTTCCGAGCGCAGCTTCAGGAGGGCCAAACGTTCACTATCACAGCGTCCACTGAATCATGGGAAACCGTAACTGCGCTCGAGCCCGAAGACGCCCGCCGCCGCGAGCACCTGCGCCGCTCCAAACTGTTGGAGATCACCGCGCCCAGCACGCGCACGGGCTTTGCGGCGGAGCTCGTGTTGGCCTCGGACCAGTTTATTATCACGCCCGTGACGCGCGTTGCGGATCGAGCCCGGGCGCACGCAGCAGGAGACGATGTGCGCACTGTGATCGCGGGATACCACTGGTTCACCGACTGGGGACGCGACACAATGATCAGTCTCGAAGGACTGACGCTCGTGACCGGACGCCGGCAGGAAGCCGGCTACATCCTGCGCACGTTCGCCAATCACATACAGGCGGGCCTGATTCCCAACATGTTTCCGGAAGGCGAGCAGGAAGGCCTCTACCACACGTCGGACGCCACCCTCTGGTTCTTCAACGCGATTCAAAAGTACATCGAAGCCACTGGAGACCGCGTCACGCTGCGCTTCCTTCTGCCGAAGCTCCTCGACATCGTCGATCACCACGTGCGGGGGACGCGCTTCGGCATCGGCGTCGATCCGGCCGACGGCCTGCTGCGGCAAGGCGCCGAAGGCTATCAACTGACCTGGATGGACGCAAAGTGCGACGATTGGGTCGTCACACCCCGACGCGGAAAAGCGGTCGAAATCAATGCGCTCTGGTACAACGCACTGCGGCTTCTCGAACAGTGGGTTCGTGAAGAGCGCTGCGAAACCGATGCGCGGCGCCTGGCTGACGCCGCCGATCGAGCTCGGGAATCGTTCAACAAGAAGTTCTGGTTTGAGAAGGGAGCGTATTTGTACGACGTCGTGGACGGCCCTGACGGCAATGATGCTTCGTTGCGCCCCAACCAACTGATCGCGTTTTCATTGTCCCATCCCATACTGGACTCCAGCCGCTGGCGCGCAGTGCTGGAGGTCGTGCAGCAGCAGCTCCTGACTCCGTACGGGCTTCGTTCGCTGGCGCCGGGCGATCCCAATTACAAGCCCCAATATTACGGAGACCTCCGTTCCCGGGACGCGGCGTATCACCAGGGAACCGTGTGGGCTTGGCTGATTGGCCCTTTCATCGATGCATGGCTCCGCGTACACCCACACGACAAAGAAACGGCTCGGGGTTTTCTGCAAGGTTTTGTGGACCACCTCAGCGAGGGATGCGTCGGCTCCATCAGCGAAATCTTCGATGCCGAGGAGCCGTTCATTCCGCGCGGGTGCGCGGCTCAAGCCTGGAGCGTCGCCGAGGTTCTCCGATCGTGGGCCAAGACGGCCCGCTAGGCGGCCGGCCGGCGCAAGAAGCGGCGACGTTCTTCCATCTCCAGACCTAACTGCTCCATTCGGAACTCGGAGAAAGACAAGCGGGCCGTCTCGAACACTTCTTCTTCGAAACGGAAGTGCTCTTCCAGTTGTGCTTCCAGAGTCGCGACCTGCGTTTCAAGACGTCTGGCCGGCGTATCGGCAGCTATCCCCTCAAGCAGCTTTTCAATACGGCGGCGCCGCTCCACTGCCGTGTTTACCTGCGCCTCCACTTCGTTGGAAGGCGTGTTCAACAGCTCGGGGAAAAACATATCTTCCTCGATCTTGAAGTGCATTCGCACCGCCTCACGGAGCTCCTCGACATGCGATGCTTTATCGGCCCCGCTTCCCTTGCGCGCCCGCATCAGCAGCGTTCGTATCTCATCGTGATCTTTCCGCAACAGCATGGTCGCCTTCATTCGTGTTCAATGCCTCCTTTGCGGGCTGCGCGCTGATTCTGAAACGTGCACATTTCCTGCCGCTTTGCGGGGGCATGCATGCACGTGGCTCGCCGCAATATAAACCGTTGATATGGCGCCAATTAGGTTCAAAGGCAGTGGCATGCAGGACGTATCGGGGGCGCCTCTGTACCACAGCCAAATGAGAATTGAAAATTGATTAGTGATTAATGATTAATGTCCCTGGCAAATCTAAGATTTCTCAAGGACATTAATCACTTTACAGAGCTGCTGTCCATACGCTTCACGTCAATAGACGTCGCCAGCTTGCCGCGGCTGTCATGCTTCCAGCGGATGCTGAGGTCCGATCCTACGTATCCTGCAAGACTTCGAACCGTCGTGGCGGCGCCTTCTCGCCCCAAACTTTGCTCCAGTCCTCGGACCACAGTGTGTTTGTCAAACCGGAAAGTCTGCTCCATTCCGCTCTCGACGCGCACCACGAAGGCCCCATTCGCGGGATCCAGGCGCAGAAATTCCCCCCTCATTTCCGCAGCCCCCGAAGTCATAGACGAACGCATGGACGAACGCGCAACGTCCCGGCCGCCAATCTCGCGGCCGAATATTGGAAGCGTTGCCGCGAGCGCCATGAACAACGCGGCGTGGTGTAAAAAACCGCAAATTGGATGAACTCTGCATCCGTTCACGACCGCGTTTTCGCAGGCGAATACTTCTCCAGCGCGTCAACAAACGGCCTCACCGTAGGATTGACCGCCACCTGTTTCTCCAACAGGATATCGGCGCCATCGACGTCTTTGCCGTAAACCTCGTGATTGGCCGAATCGTCGATGGTGATGACCGCGCCGTCCAGCGATATGCCGGCAAAGGCGCCTTTTGATCGCGAATACGACCAGATGCCGGATCTCAACAACACATCCGTCCCGACCTGCGCGGTTCGTCCAACCGGGCCTGCAGCGACCGATGCATCGGCTCCGAGCTTGACCTTGCCTTTCAAGAGCGCCTCGATCGCCTTGTGATCAGTGAATACCAGGACGAGATCCGTAGCAGACACGCCTAACTGCAAGCCGAAGCTGCCGCCCCCGATTGCAATGTACGCAGGCGCGCTCCACCGGCCGTTCGGCATGCGACGTGACATCAATCCCTTCCCGTAGCTGCCGCCAAAACCGAAAGCGCCCTTGACGACATGTGGAATGACCGCGATCCCCTGGGCGCGCGCCATCAGGTCGTCAGGAATGCCCCCCTCCGGAATATTCATGACTTCAGTCAGAACTTGCGCCGCGTCGGAGGCGCGGTCCGCATATTCCTTCTGGTCGTCCCTCGGGACGCCGGCCGTGACAGGCGACGCAACGAGAAGGATCGCCGTGACGACGGCCCACAGCGATTTCAACTTCCATATCCTCATTTTTCTACCCTCCTATACTCTGGGGGCATATCGGCTACCAAAACGGGCAAGCCGCTTTTCCCTGCAGAGACTGCAACTTACATTCTGGCCCCTGCCGCCTTCGGCGGCTCTCCACCCTCGAAGGGGGAGTAGTGCTTTCCCAAGCAAGGTCTTTTCTCCCCCTTCGAGGGTGGAGAGCCGCCGAAGGCGGCAGGGGGTCCAACAGCTCAGAACAGCTTCATCTGCGGGGAAGCGGGACGGCGGAAAGCGGAGGCGTTGAGTCTCGGGCGGGCGGCGTGAAGTCCGTGCTTGCGGCAGGCGAGATCAAACAACTTCCGAAGATGCGACGCATAGGGACCTTGTCCCGTGAGCCTCGAACCGAAATGAGGATCGTTCATTTTTCCGCCGCGGATTTCGCGGATGCGGTGGAGGACCTTCTCCTTCTTCAATGGCGCATGCAAAGACAGCCATTCCTCAAACAGCGGCCCCAGGCCGTATGGCAGCCGCAGCGGAACGTAGCCGGCCGTCCGCGCTCCGGCCTTGGATGCAGCTTCGAGAATCGACGGCATTTCGTGATCCGTCAATCCGGGAATCACCGGCGCGACGAGCACGCCCACCGGAACGCCGGCCGAGGCGAGCGCTTCGATCGCAGCCAGCCGGCGCGCCGGCTGTGAAGCGCGGGGCTCGAGTTGGCGCGCCAACTCGCCGTCCAGCGTTGTGACGGAAACGTAGACGAACGCCGCGTCGTCCGAGGCGAGAGCGCCGAGCAGATCGACGTCGCGCGTCACAAGCTCGTTCTTGGTGATGACAACGACCGGATTGCGAAATTCGGCAAAAACCTCCAGGCAACGCCGCGTCAATCGGAGCCGGCGTTCCACCGGCTGGAAGGCGTCCGTCACGCCGCTGATCGCGACTGGCTGCGGCTTCCAGCGCGGCGATGAGAGCTCGTTGCGCAGCAGTTCAGGCGCGTCTTCCTTGACGAGAATCTTCGTTTCGAAGTCCAGGCCTGCCGAAAAACCAAGGTATTCATGATTCGGCCGCGCAAAACAGTAGACGCATCCATGTTCGCAGCCTCGGTATGGATTGATGCTGGCGTCGAATCCCACGTCCGGGCTGTCGTTGAACGTGATGATGCTGCGAGCGGCGTCCTTCAGCAGGATCGTCGCCGTCCGGCCGTCTTCCGGATCGTCCCACTCGGCTTTCGCGTAGTGGATCGTCTCGAACCGGTTCGCAGGATTGCTGGCCGCTCCGCGGCCCCGGATTTCCTTTGAAGCGTTCACTGGAGCCGATCGATCTTGGCTGCGAGAATGAAATCGCTCTCGGTCAGGCCGTCAATCTTGTGCGTCCAAATTCGGACTCCCACTTTGCCCCACGCCAGCGCAATGTCGGGATGATGGGCTTGCTCTTCCGCGATCGCTCCGATCTTGTTGACGAAATCGAGCGCGGTCTTGAAGTCCCGAAACTTGAATTCCCTTTCAATGTGATGATTGTTCACCACGGTCCAGTCGCGAACCTGTTCGAGCAGCGGCCGTATTTCGTCGGGCGTCAACGGCGGCACGCCGCCCCTGCACGGAATGCAGGTTTTTTCGGCAAGTTTTGACATTGGGTCATAACCTCCGAATCCATTTTAAACAACGATGCGCGCATTGCCAGTGTTGACGCCTTCGCAGCCGAAAACGTACCATTCCTGCATTCAGTATCGAAGGGGTGCTTACGAATGGGGGACGGTTCCGAAGTCAAGGAGAAATGGCCCTCCTACACGATGGTAGATCCGCGCATGCGGAAAATTTACTTCCAGTTCTATCAGGAAACCTATCGGGCTTCGGTTCTCGATCGGAAGACAAAGGAACTGATCGCCATCGCCGCGTCGCTGGCGTCCCATTGCAAGGGCTGCCTGGAAGGCCACATCAAGAAGGCGCTCAAATACGGCGCTTCGAAAGAAGAGATCAGCGAAACGATCGCAATCACGATGGGGGTCAGCGCCGCATCGATCGTCGACTTAACCGACATCGCCGCGGAAAACCTCCGAATCCGTCACTTCGACGGCGGCCGCGCGCCCGATAAGCCCGTCGAGGTTTCTCCCGAGGAAGAATAGATGACGAAGCGTTCGCATCGCATTCTCATTCTGCCGGCGGCCTTATTCACGATCTTCGCCGCCGTTCTCGTCATAGCGCAGCGGCCCGCCCCGTTTCGAGATGCGATACCCGCGGGCTCTCGAGTTCAGTACAAGACATTCCAGAGCAAGCTCCTGAACCGCGAACTGCGCTACGGCGTTTACCTGCCTCCTTCTTATGAGACGTCCAACCGGACATATCCTGTTCTCTACTTTCTCCACGGACTCAACGAAAACGAAATGCGCTGGAGCACGCGCGGCGAGACGGATCTGATGCTGGACCGCATGATCGGCGAAGGCAAGATCGGAGAGTTCATCGTCGCCATACCTTACGCCGCCAACAGCTTCTACACGAACGTGCGCGGAGGAGGCGAGCCTTGGGAAGACGTCATCGTCAAGGAATTCATCCCCATGGTGGAATCGACCTATCGCGTGAATGCAACACGCGCCGCGCGAGGCGTCAGCGGCATCTCGATGGGTGGATACGGCGCGCTGAAAATCGCCATGAAGCGCCCTGAACTGTTCGGCTCGGTCAGCTCCCACAGCGCCGCTCTGATTCCCGATTTCGACAGCACGACTGTTACAGGCCGCCGTCTCGAAGCCCTCCGCGCGCTATTCGATCGGATCTACGGAATCAGCCAGGATCTCACCTATTGGAACGCCAACAACCCTCTCGAACTGGCAAAAGACATAAAGCGACTGCAAGGCCTGAAGATCTACTTCGACTGCGGAACCGAAGACGATTACGGCTTCTTCGTCGGCCACCGGGTTCTCGACGAATTGCTGACGAAAGCCTCCTATCCGCACGAAGCGCGCCTTTACCCCGGCGACCACGGCTGGGAATACGCCCGTCAGCACACGAGCCAGTCGATGCTCTTTCATTGGAAGGCGTTCAGCGGCAAATAATCCCGCCTGGGTGCCCATGGATTTCAGTTTCACGGCGGTCTCATACGAGCGCCCCGCATTTCTCGATCAGGCCCTTCCGGCGTTTCCAAAAAGCGCTGGAGTCTACAAAATCTTCGACACGCGCGGGCGGCTTATCGTTCTCGACAAGACGAGCAATCTGTTCGAACGCATGGAACGCTACTTCGGCCCGCGGTCGGAAAAGGTCCGGGATCTCGATTTGAGCCTCATTACAAGCCGGATCGAATTCATCCGGACGTTTTCTCCGTTTGAGGCCGCCTACGTCCTGTACCTGGAAAGACGCCGGTTCTTCCCGAAAACCTATCGAAAGATGCGCACGTTCCGGTTCTTCACGCTGATGAAGATCCCTCGCCGGCAACGTTTTCCGAGAATCTACGCCAGCCGCGACATCCGGGCGGGCGCCGACTACTTTGGTCCGTTCGACAGCCGTCATCAGTTCAACCGATTGAAGACGCTTCTGGAACGAACGTTCAAGTTGAGACCTTGCCTTTACGACATTCGCGGCGGCGATCCGCATCCTGACTGCATGTATTTTCAAATGCACACGTGTTCGCGGCCGTGCAACAACGATATCGACCGGCCAGGCTATCTCGCTGACGTCGATGCTGCGATCGCGTTCACTGAAGGACGCGACGAGGACATCACACAGCCGCTGATGGAAAAGATGCAAACGCTCGCAACGGAAATGAAATTCGAGGAAGCCGAGCGCGCTCACCGTCAGCTCGAACGGATTCGCCGGGCGCGCAGCGAGTGGACGGCCGTCTTGAGATCGCTCTGGAAATTCGACTGTCTGGCAGTCCTGCCGTCCGACAGCGCCGCCGCCTGCACCATCGCATTCGTGCGTGCGGGCGCCATTGTCGGATTCAAGCGATATCCACTCTGCGATCTGGGCTCTCTTCTCACGAAGGACCTCGAGCGGTGCTACGCCGAGCCGGCTCCGTCCGTCGACCGCGAACAGCAATACGACGAATTTTGCCTCGTCTGCAATTTTCCCGACGAGCTGCTGCCCATTTCCGGCGACATCGTCGCCGCCGTTGAGCGCCGTCTTGAAGAACGCCGCCGCCGGCCTCGCGCGTAACAGGCGTTCTCCGTCCCCGATGTGATAGATTTTCCGCCGGAGGAACGAATGAAATTCGTCGGGCTTGCGCTAACGTTAGTGATTTTCGCCGTTGCTCCACGCGGACAGAGCCGGCAGCAACCGGATTGGAAGGCGCTCGAGGCCGAAACAATCGAGCACTTTCAGGCGCTCGTTCGTCTCGATACCAGCGACCCGCCCGGAAATGAAAAACCGGCGGCGGACTACCTCCAGCAGGTTCTCGAACGGGAAGGCATACCGGTCAAGATATTCGCTCTGGAATCCCACCGCCCGAACGTTGTCGCGCGCCTCAAAGGAAGCGGCCGAAAAAGGCCCCTCCTGATCATGGCGCACACCGATGTCGTCAACGTGGATCCGACGAAATGGACATTTCCGCCGTTCGGCGCCGCGCGCGACGGAGGTTATGTGTACGGGCGTGGAACCGTGGACGACAAAGACAACGTCGCCGCCGCCCTTATGGTGATGCTGGAACTGAAGCGCAGGCAGGTTCCGCTGGATCGCGACGTTATTTTCCTGGCGGAGGCCGGCGAAGAAGGATCGACGCGCGTCGGAATCCAGTTCATGGTGGACCAACACTTCGAGGAGATCGACGCCGAGTACTGCCTGGCTGAAGGCGGAGGCGTAACGCGAGCAGGCGGACAGGTTCAGTTCGCCTCCGTTCAGACAACCGAGAAGATTCCATACGCCATCGAGTTGACCGCGCGGGGAGTCGCCGGTCATGGATCAGTCCCGCTCCTGACCAATCCCATTGTGCGCCTCGCCGCCGCCGTCGCCAAATTCGGCGCATGGCGGCCGGCCATCCGCATCAACGACACGACCGGCGCCTATTTTGCTCGGCTCGCCGAAATTTCCTCTCCCGAAGACGCACGGCGCTATCGGGACATCTTGAGCCAGGATGCAAAGAGACGCGACGCGGCCGACGCCTATTTCCTCGAGCACGAACCGCGGCATGCATCAATGATACGAACGTCGATTTCGCCGAACATGGTCGCAGGCGGATACCGCATCAACGTCATCCCGTCGGAGGCCAAAGCAACACTGGACGTGCGCATCCTGCCGGAAGAAAAACCCGAAGCCGTACTTGAAGAAATTCGGAAAGTCGTCAACGACCCTGCCGTCAACGTGGCGTGGGCGAAACGCGACGTGCGCCCGGGCGCGCCGAGCGGAAAATTGGATTCTGAAGCGTTCCTGACAATCGAAGCCGCCGTCCGGCGGCATTACAACACCGTCACGCTCCCTACGATGAGCACGGGCGCCACGGACATGGCGTATCTTCGGGCGAAAGGCATCCAGGCGTACGGCATCGGTCCAGCTACAGACATCGAAGACGGGCCGAAAGGCTTCGGCGCACACAGCGATCAGGAGCGTATTCTGGAGGCGGAACTGCACCGCTTTGTGCGATTCAAATGGGACGTCGTCGTCGAGTTGGCGGGAGCGAAGTAGCCGTTCCCATGCGTAGAGCCAAACGAACGGATTCTTCTCTACAGGAACTCATCGAGAGCTATAACCCTGCTGCTCCGCTCGCCCAGGCGTACACCATTCCTGCGAGTTGGTACGTCGATCGCGCCGTCGCCAACCTCGAAGCGCGCTCCGTATTCTCTCGGAACTGGCTTGTCGCAGGACGGGCCGAACAACTCAACGAGCCCGGGAATTTCGTCACGCTGGAGCTGGCCGGCGAACCCGTCATCGTCGTTCGCGGCGGCGACGGCGTTCTGCGTGGATTCTTCAACGTGTGCCGCCATCACGCCGCCGCAGTGATGACGGAGTGCGAGGGGAAAGCAGAACGTTTGCGTTGTCCCTACCACGGCTGGACGTATTCGCTGGAAGGAGAGCTGAAGGGCGTCCCGGATTTCAACGGCGTTCTTGACTTTGACCGGGCCGCGATGGGCCTGACGCCGGTCGATGTGGAAGTCTGGGAAAAGTGGGTCTTCGTGAAACTCGACCGCGGCGCTCCGCCGCTCGAGGAGTTCATCGGACGCGATCTCCGAGAGCGCATCCGCGCGCACGGGCTGGAGAACTATCACTGGGTCGAGCGCCGGACGTATGCCGTCGAGTGCAACTGGAAGGTTTTCGTCGATAACTATCTCGACGGCGGCTATCACGTCCCGCACCTCCATCGGGGCCTCGCGAGCGTCCTGGACTACAGCGCTTACGCGATTGAGCTTGGAGAACGTTACTGCGTGCAGTCCAGCCCAATGACGGCCGAAAACGCGGAGCCGGAGACCGGCGCCGTCCGCGCCGGCCATCGCGCCTTCTACTACTGGATCTATCCCAACTTCATGATCAACTGCTACGAAGGAACGATGGACGCCAACTTCGTTGCGCCGCGTGGAGTGGACAGGGCGGAAGTGATTATGGATTTCTACTTCACGGATAATTCCGAGAGCGCTCGCAAGCAGCATCGCGCCAGCATCGCCGTGGGAGAAAGAATTCAGGACGAGGACGCGGCGATCTGCAGGTCCGTGCAGCGCGGCCTCGCCTCCCGCGCGTATAACGCCGGACGGCTCTCCGTGCGGCGGGAGGCCGGCGAGCACCTGTTCCATCGGCTGTTGAGCGCGGATTTGAGGCGGGAGCTGGACCTGCAGGCTTGACCCGCCTCAGCGAGACAGATGTTTTGAAAAGAACGGCAGAACCTTCGTTTCCATGCGCTCGGCGACGCGATTGGTATGGTTGCCTTCGTACGTTTCAAATGTGTGCGCGACGCCGAAATCCATCAGGATTTGACTCATCTGACGATTGGATGCGGCAAGGCCGTCTTCAGTCCCCACGTCAATCATGATGGCCTGATACTTCTTAAGATTGGTAAGGTACTGATCGATCATCGCGAGCGGCGAGTTGGCGGCAAACTTCGCAATCACCAGCGGCTGCGGTTGTCCATCTTTGATCGGAAGATCGAAGTATTGCGGTGGATTGTTCGGATTTGAAGCCCACGCGGCGGCCTGAGCGGATTGGGCATTTGCAAACGCTCCCCCTCGTCCGCCCCGTCCCTCGCCACGGGCTCCGGCGCCGCGGTTTCCCTGTGCGCCCGGACTGTTCAGCAGACAGCAGGAGCTCATGGGATACAGGCTTGAAAACACGTCCGGCCGCTTCATGCCGATGCGCATCGTACCGTACCCGCCCATGGAGTGTCCTCCAAGCCCGCGGCTCATCCGGTTGGGAATCGTGCGGTAATGGCTGTCGATGTAAGAAACGAGATCCTCCGCGATGAATGTCTCCCAATCGCCGATCGTCGGCGAGCTTGAATACATGCTGCCGTTGTACTTGGTAAAGGCGTCCGGGTTGACAAGAATCATTTCCTTGGTAATTCCGGCTGCAATTCCGCGGTCCGCCGCGGCGGCGATATTGGCAAACGTCATCCATCGCTCGGCGGTCAGCCCGTAGCCGTGGAGCAGATACACGACCGGGTACCGCTGGCTTGGATTGTCTGCATAGCCCGGCGGAAGATAGACAAAGACGTCTCGATCGGGGGAATCCCCTTCCAGATTGCCTTCAAGAGCCTTGCCATGCACCTTGATCCGCTCAACTGCGCCTTGTTTCGCAGGCGCCGGCGTCTGCGAAGAAAGCGGACCGGCCAAGACCAACGCCAGCGCGATGGAGAAACCCACGCTGCCTCGAATGAGTCTCATGTCACCCTCCAGATATTCAGCCGTTAGCTTATTCGCCGTCGCGCAACGGGTCAATAAGGCGGACGACGGCCCGACGGCCTTTGACGCGCAACCGCTAAACATCGTATAAACTGATGACTCGCTCATTATCCTAATCGCTACTTAAAACTAAGGAGGACGCTATGCCACTTCGGCTCGGGGAGACCGCGCCCGATTTCACAGCGGAGACAACGGAAGGCACGATCCGTTTTCACGAATGGATCGGCGACAAATGGGCCATGCTGTTCTCGCACCCCAAGGACTTCACGCCGGTTTGCACGACAGAACTTGGCTATGTCGCGAAAATGAAACCGGAATTCGATAAGCGGAACGTGAAAGTTATCGGTTTGAGCGTGGACTCGGTTGAAGACCACAAGAAATGGTCCAAGGACATCGAGGAGACGCAAGGCGCCGGACCAAACTTTCCGATGATTGGAGATCCGGACCTTCGAATCTCCAAGCTCTACGACATGCTTCCCGCGGAGACGGCCGGGAGTGCGTCGGGTCGGACAGCCGCCGACAACGCCACGGTCCGCAATGTCTACATCATCGGACCTGACAAGAAGATCAAACTGATCATTACGTATCCGATGACAACGGGACGGAATTTCGATGAGATTCTGCGCGTACTCGATTCGATCCAGCTCACGGCGGCCCACAAAGTGGCCACGCCGGTAAACTGGAAGAACGGCGAGGATTGCATCATCGTTCCCGCCGTTTCCGACGAGGAAGCAAAAGCAAAATACCCGCAGGGCTGGAAGACGCTCAAACCGTACCTGCGGCTCGTCAAACAACCCCGGTAAGCTCGTAAGCTACCGCGGCAGCCGCTTCAGCAAACCCTGCGCCTTCCGGAACCACGGACGTTCCCGGCGGCGCAGGTAGCTCGGCATCGTAGGTTTTTTCGCAAGAATTCGCTCCGCCCACTCCCGCGCTTCAGCGTTACGCTGCTGCGATGCGAGGAAGCTTGCGTAACTGAAGTAGATCTCCGAGGAAGTCGACAGGCGAGTCGCTTGTTGGAAAAGTTCATCCGCCTCCTCAGGCCGGCCGGCGCTGGCGTATGCCTGCGCGAGCGCAACCGCGGCCCGATGGAAGTCGTATTTGGGATCCCTGGAGACGACATATTCCAGGTCCGGCGCCGCCGCAGAAAAGTCGCCCAAGTGAATCGAGGCCACCCCTCGCCGATAGAACGCGTCGATCGAATCCGCGCGCGATGAAATGGCCTTGTTATAGCAGTCCCGCGCCCGCACGTAGTCGCCCTGGTCGGAATACAAGTCGGCAAGTTCTTCGTAGTTGCCGGCGGATGGATTGTCGAGAACCGCCGCTTCGAGTTGACGGATGCGCTTACGTCGAGGAAACGCATCGAAGGCGCCGCGAAGCAGTCCGAGATCGGGAATCACCTCGAACGCGATGTAAATTGCGGCGCCGAGCGGTCCGAAAAACAAGATGATCCACAGCCAGTACGCATCCGGACGGCGGCGAATGAAATGAACAACGGCGAGCCCTTGCAAAATGAAGCCCCACGGATACAGCCACTGAACGAGCGCTCCCATATTTGATGGTTGCGAACTATACCACGCCGGACGGACCGGCTCCGGCCCATTGAAGTTGTGCGTGCTAACATACGCATATTGAGCGCATGAGTACGCCCACTCCCCCCGCCGAACGGCGACGCATCAAGGAAATGGAGTCGATGGTGGCGGACGTGATTGTCGAAACGCCCGACACCGCCACTCTGATCCTGTTCACCGGCAACGAACGGCTCGAATATCGGCCCGGTCACTTCCTCACCATCGATCCGCACCAGTTTGAGGGCCTGGAGCGCTTCATTGCATTTCTTGAGGATTTGAAAGGACGAAAAGAGCCGGCGCGCGCATATTCCATGTCGTCTACTCCCGACGAGCGGTATCTCGCGATCACCGTCAAGGAAGAACGCTATGTATCCGGCGTTTCCCGCTACCCTCCGCTGCTGTCCCCGCTTCTCGTAAAACGCACGCCCCGCGGCTCCCGTCTGGTGATTACGGGCTTCACGGGGCCCTATACGCTCCCTGACGACGTCGAGTCGCGCACGAATCATCTCGTGCACATCTGCGCAGGATCCGGAAGCGTTCCTAACTTTTCCATCCTGAAACACGCCCTGATCCACCATCCCAAACTGTTTCAGACATTCATTTACTCGAATCGCACCTGGAACGATGTGATCTTCCGAGACCAATTGACGTCGCTTCAGGCCCAGCATCCGGATCGCCTGCAGGTCGTCCATACGCTGACGCGTGAGGCGGTGCGTGCAGGTTTCGGCAGCCATGTTCGAGCAGGTCGAATCAGCGCCGCCCTGATCCGCGAGTTCGTTCCTAATCCATCCGAATGCCTTTTCTACATCTGCGGGCCCGCGATCACGACTTGGGACCGGGCCGCTGCTCGGGAAAAAGGAACGATGCCGCAGCCGCGGTTTCTGGAGTCGGTACTCGCAGACCTGGATTCGATGGGAGTCAAGAGAAACCAGATCGCACGGGAGTCTTACGGATAGTTGCTTCGCAGCGAACGCCGCGTGTACCTCTATTCCTTCGGAAGAGCGTCAATACAACTCCCTGCCGCATCGAAGCCCGAACGGTTGGGACGACGCCTCGCGAACCCAGCCGCCGGATTCTAAAGGCCATTTCTTTCCGCCTGGTCTCTTGACCTGCGAATGCCTTTGACTGGGCGCCGAGATTGCACCATCTGAGACGGCTCGGCATTTCCGGCCACTGCGAAACCGACTACAAGCATCTTTGTAAGGAGAAACTATGCCTTCACTAGACGAGTTGAAGAACAAGTATCAACCCGTTATGCAGCAAATTCAGACTCAAGGAGTGCAACTGAACAACCTCCATCTCCAGGACGGCAAGTTGTTCATCAAGGGAATTGCTCCGTCGCTGGAAGCGGCGAACAAGGTGTGGGACGCGATCAAGAAAATCAACCCCAGACTCGACGACATCATCGCCGAATTCCCCGTCGATCCTTCCAAAGCAGCCGCTCCGTCTCGGCCAAAGCAAACGCAAGCTCAGCCCCAAACCGCCCGTCACCAGATGTACACGGTTAAGCCCGGCGACACGCTTTCCAAGATCAGCAACCAGTTCTACGGGAATCCGAACGACTACATGAAGATCTTCAACGCCAACAAGGACAAGCTCAAGGATCCGAACCAGATTCAGGCAGGTCAGGAACTCAGAATCCCCGCCGCCTAGCCCTTCCATTATCCCGGCGCGCTCGCCGCGCGCCGGGACGATGATGCGTAGAGGCGAACCGCGATTACGCGGCGATTTGAATGCGTTTCGGCTTCGCCTGTTCCTTCTTCGGAAGCGTTACCGTCAGGACGCCGTTATTGAATTTGGCGGTGATTTTATTCTCGTCCACGACGGATGAGAGCGCGAAGGACCGGCTAAAGCTGCCGTAAGGACGTTCCATACGAACAATCTGCTCCTTCTCACCATCGAACGGCCGTTCGCCCTTCAGCGTCAGAAGATTGCTTTCGAGCCGGATATCCACCGATTGCGGATCGACTCCGGGCAGTTCGGCCTTGAGGACGATCGCCTCTTCGCTTTCATAGATATCGACCAACGGAGCCCAGAGTGTAGTGTTGTCCGGCTCTCCGTCAGCCCATCCACGGGTCCAGCCGCTGAAGAGACGATTCATTTCGCTTTGCAGTTGATCCAACTCACGGAAGGGCGAATAGCGAACCATGCTTGTTGCAGTTGCCATAGCTCATTACCTCCTTCTGAAGTTGATTCAATTTGCTTTCGATACTCTATTTAGACCTGAGTCCGTTTTTGTCAAGTCTCGGAATCTAATGAGAAGAAATCACAACGTACCGTGTCCTCCCGTCGCGTTCGACGAACAGAATCGTGGAGGACGTGAGCATCGTTCCCGGCCCGCGCATGCTCACCTCGCCCAGATTGGCTACGTCAAATTTAAACCGGAAATCGGGCGCCGTTCGGCGCCCGGTCCTTAAAAACATCAATTCCAGAAACAAAGGAGAGGTGATTCGTCATGAAGAGATTTTTCATGATTGGACTTAGCCTCGCCGTGGTTTCGATGATGTTTTCACTGACGGCCGAGGCTCAGCTTTCAACGAAGAAAACGGTCTTTACCATTGATCAACCGATGGAAATTCCTGGCAGACAGCCCATCGTGCTGGGGCCCGGGACGTACGTGATCAAGCTGCTCGATCTGGCTGGGAGCCGCAACATCGTCCAGTTCTTTAACGCTGACGAAACTAAGCTCTATTCCACCGTCATTGGCATTCCTGACTACCGGCTGACCACGCCAGAGAAAGCGGAAATCAGCTTTTATGAAGCTGAACCGGGACGCGCGCTTCCGATCCGGGCATGGTTCTATCCAGGAAGCAACTATGGCGTGGAATTCGTCTACTCCAAAGAGCGCGCGCTTCAAGTCGCGAAAGCTTCGGGTCAGCACGTGATGTCGGCTGCGAACCCTGCAACGGCCACGCCGTCGGAACAGCCGAGCGCTGCTGAAGTCGCCGAACTCAAAACGGAAAATGTCATGGCGACCACGCCTGCAGGCGCGGAGATTTCACTGGCTGAGGCTCATCCTGCAAGCGCGGAAGCGCCCAGTTCACAAGCGACGGAGAACGCGCCCATCTCCGCTTCGACCGGTCCGGCAGCGACGATTGCCGCTAACGCCCCTGTACTGCCAAAGACAGCGAGCAAACTGCCGCTGTTCGCGCTATGCGGCATCACCTTGATCGGAGCAGCGTTCTCGCTCCGTATTCTCTTAGGCTGAAACGACGACCAGCGGCGGCCGTCTGGAAGAGGCGGCCGCTGCAGACTCTTTGCATCGTCGCGGAATACAGATCCTGAGGTGAGACCGTGAAGACGCAAAGACCAGCACGCACCGTGGAGCGACTCTGTCTGGTCGCCGGAATGTGTCTCCTTGCTTATGTCGTGCTGAGCTATGTTTGTCGCGAAGCCTATCAGATCTATCTCACCTATACATTTCGGTCTGAATTACCGGCCATATCAGGGGGCGCCCCGATGGCGCCTCCAGCCGAAGGTATGCCTGTCGCCAGACTCGAAATCCCTCGTCTCAAGCTTTCGGTTATCGTTCTGGAGGGTGTAGCCGATTGGACTCTCGAATTAGGCGCCGGCCGCATTCCCGGCACATCTCTGCCCGGAAAGCGAGGAAATGTTGGTATTGCGGCGCATCGCGACACATTCTTCCGGCCTTTAGAGGACATTCGGAACGGTGACATGATCCGGTTGACGACGCGCGACGGCAGTTATGACTACGCCGTCGAATGGACTCAGATCGTGAAACCCACGGCTGTCGACGTGCTCCATCCTACAACGCAGCCGTCGTTGACGCTGGTCACCTGTTATCCGTTCTACTATGTCGGTTCAGCCCCTGATCGTTTTGTTGTGCGGGCGCGCCAACTCACGGATACAGTCCCGTCGCCTGCCGCCTGAGGCCGGCGCTGCGCTGCCCGGAAAGATGGAACCAAGAAGCGCCTTGTTGTCTGGAAGCGACATCATTATATTAGGGTAGCTGTTGGCGGGAGTAATTCAGCGGTAGAATGCCAGCTTCCCAAGCTGGACGTCGCGGGTTCGATCCCCGTCTCCCGCTCTTTTGTTTTCAATCACTTACGCTCACACTGTTCTTGAATCTGCCCAAAAGCTGCGCGTTAATCTGGTTCAGTGAGGATCA